>Ga0307990_1000069_pt1 | contig 93930 bp, 92 predicted proteins | sample EllFjometagen129_FD_203168 | JGI IMG/M metagenome (GOLD analysis project Ga0307990, IMG submission 203168) | Marine microbial communities from Ellis Fjord, Antarctic Ocean - #129 | ecosystem: Environmental > Aquatic > Marine > Unclassified | place: Southern Ocean | collected 2014-10-08 | reverse complement strand
CTCCTGCCTTATGAGTACCATAAATAGTGTTGCCAAAGATAATATTCTCTATGGATGGAAAGGCATCGATACCACTTGTGTCGTTTTCGACATCGCTGCAGGCAGAGCCAAGGAGCACACCGGAAAAGAAAAAAACACTGTTTCCCCCCCTATTGTTATCGATAATGCTGTTAAGACAGAATATATTCCTGAAACCACTTCTGACTATTTTAATACCATCGCCGGCAGCATTGGAGATTATATTACGAACTATTATGTTGTAAGCAGCATTGTCAAGGGATATGTCCGGCAGTTTTGATACAGCAGAGCCATCTGCAAGCCGCCCAAAAGGTAGAACAAAGTCATGCCTGAGATCATCATCCGACTGAAATCTCCTGAAACCGTTACCGGTTATGATGTTTGATTCCACAATATTGCCCACTGAGAAAAAATCAAGACATAAACCTTCCTTGTCATTATTGACAATGTAATTACCCATTAAGACATTGCCGTTTCCCCCGTCTATATATATCCCGGAAGACTGGTTGTTATGAATATAAGAGGCCTCCACCATGTTTTTAAAAGGTACCCCCTCGTTTTTAAAAGATAAATCCTTGGGAAAGAAATAATTACTATCAAATTCATCCATGATGCCGTATTCAGACACAGGCAAAAGTTGAGTTATAACAACCCCGGCAGACCAGTTTGAACTGCTGTGGCCATCAGAGATCCTGCAATTGGTGATGCAGACATGATGAGAACCTTCCTGTATCATTATTCCACCACTTTGATTTTCCTTGAATTTACTACGATTGATATAAATGAAGCGTGACCCCCCTCGTATGACCATTCCTCTATTACGACCGTTGACAATTGTTATGTTATCAATGACAAGCCCTGCTGTGTTGATGAGCATTATTCCACATTTTAATGGTTCCTCAATAATCAGGTCCTTTAATCCCGCATTGTTAATGTCTTTTCCTATAATTGCAATATTTATATTATTTGATATAAGATGAGTTGAACTACCCCTTATTATTATATGACTCTTAAGATTGATTGGTTCGTTAAGTATTATTTCCCTTTCGTTAAGTATTATCTCGGTTTGATCAGAAGCCTCTATATTTTTCATAAAACTATTAAGCTCTTTAGCGGTTTTGCCATTAAAATATAATATCTTATGTTCCTTTTCGGTACTTTTTACCTGTTTCATGATTGAGGCTTTCAGTTCCTGAATATATCTGCCGGTATCCATAACCTCTGTAAACTTGACAGGCATCTCCTCTGCATACCTCAGGACCTTTGCCCTTTTTAATATTTCTTCAGCCTCTGAGCCTTTCGGAACTCTTTCCAGGGGCGGCAGTTGATATTGTGTTGTTATGTCTTGTGCATAAACATTCGCAGTGAAAAGAAAAAAAATCACATATATGGGAAAGAAAATCCCCTTCTTTAACTTAGAATTCATAATTATATCCCATAGTCATTGTAAATATTCGGTATCCTTCATAGCAAGCTGAAAGTAGTTTACACTTTGTTCATCCGGTACTTTGACGGTGAAATTAGAAACCTGAAATTAGAAATTGGGGGAAACACTGAAGATGTAGAAGCGTTACCTAATTTCGAATTTCGAATTTTCAGTTTCGACATCGGCATTCAATTCGATAATACACGCTTTTTCGAAAAAAGTGTAAACCGGCGAATGAAGGATGCCAAATTATCATTGTAGTTTTGCTTATTCCTGTCAACTTAAAACTCATCTGTTTTCTTGACAGCCCAATTTCAACCTGATATGAATTTTTGGACCTTATGCGGTTAAGAAACTACTCAAAATCAATCACGAAAACACGAAGGTACGAAAACACGAAACAAGACTTAGAAATGAACTTAGCGCCCTTCGGGCGGACTTAGAAAATTTTCGACACAGATTTCACTGATTGCACTGCCTAATCCGTGGCCATCCGTGTAATCCGTGCCCCAAAAGGAACTTCCCATACTATCAAGTTGCTGACATTCTTTTCGTGTTTTCGGTATTTCGTGCTTTCGTGATAATTCTTTTCTTTTTGGTATGTTGCACAATCTGACGTGTAACCGCACAGGTCGGAATTTTTTGCGGATTAGTGACTGGAGAACGGGGGCAAGAGAGAGGATACTGCCATGAAAAAAATACTGCCGGTTATTCTTATATTACTCTTGTTTAATTGCAGGGCTGAGGCAGATTTGCCTGGTCTTACAGTCAGCGAAAGCGGGCGGTATCTGATGACAACGGAAGGGCAGCCATTTTTTATGGTGGGGCGCCAAATCAATTATACATGGGGGAATTTCTGGCAACTATATGAGCAGAACAAATCGACTGAAGTGGAAAAATATCTTGCCGGATTAAGCGGCAAGGGGATTAATACCCTCAGAATGTTCTGTGAAGACCTCTTCCCCGACCACGATTACTATATGGAATCCAATATGGATTTTCTGAAAAAAATAATTGAACTGGGTGATAAATACGGTATTTATTTCATCCTTAGTCCCTGGGATACCATGTACATGGGCGATGGTGGTAATTGGTATGACTGCTGGCCGTCAAATCCTTATTATACAAACGGAATTATTAGTTCCCCTGGTGATTTTTATCGAACCGACAATCCGAACGGCCTGAATGATTTGCAAAAGAATAGACTCTCTTCCCTGCTCAGACTGATTGGGAATCACTGCAATGTCATTATAGAGCTTATAAATGAGGTAGACGGCAGATGGCAGATGCCGTATATATTCACTAACGAACATGGTGCACCATGGCGGGCGACCTGGTTCCCAACATGTTGTCCAGCCCTGGTTAGAGATGATGCGGGATCACGTGAGAAACAGCGGATTTTCCGGTCCACTCACCTTTTCCACCAGTGTCGAGTATCCTGCTCTTACTGAGGAGCATGATTTTCTCTTCCGGCTCCCGGGATTCGATCTGTTTCTCTACCATCCATACTACCTTGATCAATCAGCCTGTATTAACTGGCCCTGCAATTTGCTCCAGGACTGGCCGGATTATGCTGTTTTCTGCCAACATGGAGTACGATGTACCGGAGATCCAGGAAAATGCGCCCAAGGCCTGAACGGCTGCGCCGGCGAACATACCGTTATCCAGCCAGCTCGGGACATGCGTGATGCCGCGCGTTTTGCCCATATATTCGGCAACAGACCATACATAAGCGGAGAAGACGGCCCCCTTTTCCATAATAGCAGCTATAGCTCAGACTTCAGCAAAAATGATGATATAGAAACTTTCTGCAATCAGCAATGGGCCAATGTGGCAGCAGGCGCAGCATCTTCCGGTATCCGCCATCCACAAAGAGTTCTAAGAGAAAACAACAGCCTCCTGTGGCCGGAAATGGATGATATCCAAGGGACAATTGCCCACTTTTTTACCACAGGTTCCCTTATTGATCTAAACACATTTGAGGCAATACCGATAGATGATTATATTACCGTCAGCAGCAACAACAATAACGCTGTCGTAAAAATGGGAGTTAAGGATGAACAAAACCAATCAGCCATTATTTTTCTCCTTGTCGATAAAGGGATCATCCCTGATGGACAGCTCGGCGGAACAGACATTTCCATTACAGGGTTAACGCCCGTCAAAACATATAGAGTTGAACAATGGGAAACAGCAGGATTTCATGCCTCTCCCAACTGGATTGCTGATGTAACTACCGGCCCTGACGGCAGTCTCACGTTTTTTCATGATCTCAGGACTTCCGCCGTCTTTAAAATTACTACAAGACAGGCTGACCGTTCAGCCACCAGCGAAATTACTTCCTTGCTGGATATCGGTGCAACAATACACACAGAGGAAAAGGGACCTATATTATCATTTTGGAAGGAAGGGGGCAGAAGTACCACAGGCCGTGGTGACGTTGTGGTCTGGGGGCATCTGTATGCCCCGCCGGAAGAAGTTTCTTGGGGAAATGCCGACAACCCGGATGCTTTTGTCAAGATTTGGTTCGATGTAAGCGGAAGAATCGATGTTAATTTTTTTCATGTGTCTGTCCCGGATTTGAATGTGGCATCAGCCTATAACTCCGATAATATCTGGACTGCGGCCAGCGATATCCGTATGGATGACCGCTACGTCCGCCATGAATATCATGGTTCAATTCCCTCTATCACCAATTCCAATGGTACAGGCATACGAAACGAAAATGGTTATGATGTAACCGATACTCTTACAATCAAGGCCGTCTTTTACCCGAATACTCCTGAAAGTTTTGCTGCCGCATGGCGAGAAGGCGGCAGGGCATACACGGATCGTGGTGATAAAGTTATTTGGGGTTTCTTTTATGCCGATCCAATCGATCGTGATTGGGGCAATTCTGAAAACCCTGACGTCTTCGTTAAGGTTTGGTATGATATAAGCGGCCGGGTGGATGTAAATTATTTCCATGTTTCTGTGCCTGACATCGCCGTTAAAAGCACATTCTCCGGAACCGATGTTACAAATACCGTCACAATGGAGGAACGATATATAAGGCATGAATTCACCTTGTAAATTTCAACTTGTCGTGAAGGATACCACGAAATCAATTATAGAGGTTTGAATGGCATTTAGTTATGATATTTTGGTTGTAGGTTCCGGCTGGGCGGGGGCTACAGTGGCACGGAAGTTGGCTGATGAAGGATTGCGGGTACTGGTCTTAGAGCGTCGCAACCATATAGGTGGTAATTGTTATGATGAGTATAACGAACATGGCATATTGATCCATCGTTACGGACCTCATATATTTCATACGAAATTTCCTCATGTCTGGGAGTTCGCCAGCCGATTTACATCCTGGCGTTTATACCGACATGAAGTAAGGTCTTATGTAGATGGCACATTTTTCCCTATTCCGGTTAATTTAAATACTATGGAGATGCTTTACCACAGGAATTTTACTCGTGAGGAAATGATAAGTTTTATCTCAGAGCGTGTTATTCATTACGAAGAGCCAAAGAATTCCCATGAGGTCATTGTATCGCAAATGGGTCAAGATATATATGATAAGTTTTTTGCAGGTTACACCTTGAAACAATGGGGTGTAACGGCTGACGAATTGGAGCCGGAGGTCTGCTCAAGAATACCCATACGTTACACCCGTGATAATCGTTATTTCTCCGATCCTTATCAGGGCATACCGAAAGAAGGTTATGGACGGTTGTTCCGTCGCATGCTTGATCATGATCGCATCTCTCTTCTTTTAAAGACTGATTACAGTGCTGTCAAAGATGAAATAAAGGCAGGCTGGACAGTGTATACCGGCGGGATAGACACATTTTTTGACCGGGTTTACGGGCCGTTGCCCTACCGGGGCATCAGGTTTGTTTTCGAGACCCATGAGCAAGAGAATTATCAAGGATGGGGTGTAGTCAATTACCCAAACGATTTCAAGTATACCAGGATAACCGAGTATAAAAAATTAACAGGTCAAGAACGATCACATACCACACTATCATTTGAGTATCCGTCAAACAATGGTGAACCCTGTTACCCCATGCCGACGAAAAGCGCCCTGGCCCTGTACGGGCGATATCGCAAGCTGGCGGACAAAATGGACCGGACGTCCTTTTTGGGGCGTTTGGGAAGTTATCGCTATATCAACATGGACCAGGCAATTCTCCAGGGCCTTGATCTGGCTGAAGAACTGCTGGAGCTGATATAGATGGTCTCAAAGTCACCCAGGTTGAGTATTGTTGTGTTGAACTTTAACAGGCTGGAGGAAACCCGCCACACAATAGGGCATCTACACGGATTGGTATGTGAGCGGGACGACGTTGAAGTCATTGCCGTGGATAATGGTTCCACAGATGGGACTGCTGAATACCTGGAGGAGTGCGGGGATTGGTTGCGTCCCATACTTCTCAAGAGCAATACTGGTATCGGGGGTTATAACACCGGCTTCATGCAGGCCCGGGGAGCATATATAATGGTCTTGGATGATGACTCTTATCCGGTTGACGGCAAGACCCTGGACCGGGTGATCCAGCGCTTTGACACCTGGCCGGATGTAGGAGTAGTAGCTTGCTGTATAGAGCGTCCCGATGGCCGGCCCGTACTGACATGGCATATCCCCCGGGAAGGACATTCCGGCCCATCCATGGCCTTCGTTGGATGTGGCTTCGCCATACGCCGGGATATTTTCCGCAGAATCGGGTGGTACCCGGCCCAGTTTTTTCTCTACCAGAATGAAATAGAGGTGGCAATTCGTGTAAGACGCCTCGGTTTTGAAATCTTCTATGATTCCAGTTGCCGCATAGTACACAGGGAGTCTCCAAAGCATCGTTCCGGATGGCGTAGGGTATATTATCCAACCCGTAATACCATTTGGATTATTCGTCGCCACTTTCCTTTCCCGGAGGCTGCTTACCTCATAGCCTCCAGAATGACTATAGGGCTCTTTCGTGCGGTCCAGTTCGGGGTCTTGTCATGGTATCTCCGGGCGGTTCGGGATGCCTGGACAGAGCCGGTAGAGCCTGATATCCTTCCCATGGAGCTCAGAAAAGAACTGGCGGTCTTTTGGCGACAGAACAGCCTGTGGCATCAGGTGCTCCGCTTGACATGACTTATTCTCCCCGTGTTCTCGCCATTATAGTTACGTGGAATAAAAAGAAATTCGTCCTGGATTTACTGAAATCTCTGGATGCACTGGACTATCCTCCCGATATCATTGACGTCCTGGTAGTTGATAATGCCAGCAATGACGGAACAGCAGAGGCTATTGCTTCCAAGTTTGCTGATGTGCACGTCATCCGCAACGAAAGAAATCTGGGAGGTAGCGGTGGCTTTAATACCGGTCTTTCCTGGGCCTTTCAACAATCTGATAACCATTATAAATACTTATGGTTACTGGACAATGACGTGCTGGTACACCGCAAGGCCCTTTCCGAACTGGTTACAATCCTGGAGAAAAAAGAAGATGTGGCTGTAGCCGGCTCTACCATGATGCAGATGGATTTCCCCTGGCGCATTAACGAGATGGGTGGATTTGTTGATCGCGGGAGCGGAGCATTAGTTCTCAATCGACATAGGGAGGAGGTGCCTGGGTGGCGCGGCAGACCTCTCAATGAACTCCTTGCCGGTGAATGTGACCTGACAAACCATCTCATGGCCTGCAGGCCATATATGGATATGGATTATGTGGCCGCGGCCTCTCTCCTTGTACGGGCCGATGTCGCTGAAGAAGCCGGTCTCTGGAAAGATTTCTTTATCCACTTTGACGATGTGGAATGGTGTCTTTGCATAGGCAGGATGGGCTGGCGGGTGGTGACCTCCGCCAGGTCCATAATCTGGCACCTGTCCGCAGTAGCCAAGGTGCCCACATGGGTGCTGTACTATGATAATCGTAATGTTCTTTACATGTTAAAAGAGCATGGGGCAGACTCCGCCACAATCAAAAGGATCATGCGCCGGATTCTGATCAAATCGGTTTACTACTCCATAATAGGGAAGCCGGATCTGGGGAGGCTCCATGTGGAATCCGTGCAGGACTTTCTGGCTGGTCGAAAAGGAAAAAAAGACATCTCTTCTGTTATGCAATACAGGGCTAACCGAGATGCTGAAGATATATTTTTAGACCCCTCCATCCAACGTATCCTGATTCCATGGAGTGTTAACCTGCAGGCCACCGGCCTGCAGGAGCCACTGGTCCGGGCTGCCAAGAAGAGGACAGATCTGGAGGTCCACTTTTTGATGTCTGATGGCAGAGAGCAAATACATATGATGCCTTTGCAGAAATCTGTCATTCTTCCCGGAATGAAGCCTCTACGTTGGTATTATTATTTGCGATATAGCCGGCAATATGATCTCCTGCTACAGTCGGATTACATGCCTTTGGTATGTCTCTCATTTACCGGGAAAGAAATTATGTTTGTCAACGATGAAGGATTTTGCAGGAGGTCCGGAACAACATGGAAAGGGCTAATATCGAGCCTTTTCGGATTTATTGGTAATCTAAGATTACTAAATAAATACGATAAACGACAAGACATAATAAAAGGATAAAGGCCGAAGAACCAGTACATGCCGGCTATGGCCGCAAGTCCAAACCCATGTCCGGATGTTCCAGTGTGAGCCATTGATTATAATATGGGTCACCCTTATTCAGCCAGATAGCCCACTGACGACTGAAGCGATCCGCATCTTCCGACGGCCATTGTTCAGCATACCACCAGCCTTGCGGGCAAACAAATCGGGCAAAAGGCGTATATACACTGCGAAAGTCCTTATCGAGACACCGGAGCGCCAGGTCGAGAACAGAATGGGGACCCAGGTATGCCCGGTCCAGTCCTGAGAGATCTTTCCAGAGACTCATACGAACAGCAAAACAGGCCGGGTGTGGAGCGCTTACGTTGCGGACAGTGGCTGTAGCTGCCATGTATCCCGGAGTGGATTCCGGGAAACCCTGGTAGATAGCAAGCGGAATGCCGTTTTGGCGCTGTACCAAACCCGCATGCAGAATATTATCTTCAGGGTCCACGACCTTACCGGTGACCAGACCGACCTCTGGAATACGGAACCAGGAAGCGAGTTCTTTTATGGATTCCTCGTCTGCAGGCCGGACCCCCGGGCCCAGAATGATTACAATGTCCTTGTCGTGTCCGGTATCCATGTGATGTGTCACGTGTTTGGAAAAGGCTTTAGGCTCGACATCTTGCCCTAATGAAATAGTAAGTATGTCATCCGGTTCTTGAGGTTCTAACCGGACACGGAAGTTACCCCTCCACAATTCCGGGATTTCATGCACAGTCCCTGCCAGCCCCCGTCGTTGCAGCGCATCAGTAAGAGCACGAATAGCAGCTTCATATACATATTCCTTTGCACCGGCCTTTAGTGACAGAGATCCTTCATGTTGACGCCAGCTATACAGAATTTGAGGTATGTGGCATACGCGCGGGTTGGTTTCTGCTGCACGAAGTATCAGGTCGTGATCCTGTTGACCTTCATAATCTGAATGAAGTCCCCCTATGTCCGTGACTAAAGAACGTTTGTAGACAGTAAGATGACAGGCATAATTCCAGGTAAGAAGTGTTTCCGGCGACCAGCCAGGCTTAAACACATGCATGAACCGCAGACCTCTGGGAGAAAGCATGTCCCTGTCCGAGTACAGAATGTCCGTGTTCGGATCCTTGCGAATGGTCTCTGCAACGCGAAACAAGGCATCAGGCGTAAGCCGGTCGTCATGATCCAAAAACGCTACATATTCTCCCCGTGACTTTGACAGCGCATGGTTGGTGGCGTTGCATATGCCCTGGTTGCCGGGCATGGTGAACAATTTAAGCCGTGGATCCTGATGGACCATTGTCTTCAAAAGGACTTTGGTCTCAAGTCGATCAGACCCGTCGTCCACCAGGCACATCTCCCAAAAGGGGTAAGCCTGGGATTGGACGGACAGAATGCATTCGAATAAATGGCCTGGATCGGTGTTATACACCGGTGTGAGAACGCTTATAAAAGGTCTCTTATCCCAGCAGCAGGCCTCCTGCCGGTAATTCATCCACTTAGTCTGCGATAAAAAAGCGTGACGATAAAGCCATGTTTCGTACTCAGCCCATTCGCTGCGTACCCACCGCTTCAAGTCGGAGTCCCCTGGCACGGCCATTGATTCCGCACGGCCTATATATCTCTTTATTGTGGCTACTGCCAAGGCCTTTCTCAAAGTTCGTCCGAGCATGGCATATCAAATGATTAGAGTAATCGGTGTAATCTGCAAAATCTGTGGATTAATGGCTGCTGGCTCCATTGATAGCTTATTTAATAATTTCCTTAAGTTGCAACTGAAAACGTCTAACTAAGCGGAGCGGCGCGGTTATTCGCCAGGAAAAACTGGATCTAAGCAGCTCTGTCTGCCTGAGCCAATGCTCCCTTTCCACTGTAACTTCTCTTACCAGTCTACGCAGATTTTCCATCTCCTTTCGACTGCTTTCCATTTCTGTTTTTTGATCCGTTATCAGGGCCTCTGTTTTTCGTAAACGGGCTTCCCATTTCTTGTCTGTCTCTTCTGCTATATACTGTCTAAATACGTGAATAGAGCAAGGATCAATCTTGTGCCACCATTTTTTGTGAATTGTATCTTCATCTTGACGCATTTCCTCTCCGGTAAAACGTCCTCCTGTAACTGTCGAAGCACCAAAACAACGATAATGGGCAACCAGGACAGGCACATATAGGAAATCATGACTTTCGGCCAGACGCAAAAAGAAATCCCAGTCCTCTGTCACAGAAAGGTCGTTGTCAAATGCCCTGATCTCTGGCAGGGCCTGTTTCTTGAAAATAAGCGCATTGATTGGGATATAATTCTGCCAGTACAGGAGATCCCGATCAAAAGAACGGGCATAAAGATAGTCCGAAATCTCCGGGTCACGTGAGCCATCCTGTAGATAGTGCTCTCTAATGACTTGGCCGTATGCTACACTCGCTCCGGCTTTTGTGCCTGAAGAAATAAGTATTCGCAATGCGTCAGGTTCATACAGATCGTCATCATCGAGAAAACCAATCCATTCTCCTCTGGCGTTCTGCAGCCCCACATTGGCAGCACATGCACGGCCGCCATTCTCTGATTGATGAATATACTGGATATGGCCGATATCTGAGAGAAAATTATCTATGATCTCTGCAACGTCCACTCCTCCATCGTTCACGATTACCGCCTCTATCGGCGAATATGTCTGGGCAGCGATGCTGGCCAAGGCCTCACGCAACAGCTCCGGCCGTTCTTTTGTCCGCACAATCACGGATACCAGCGGCCGCTCGGTCTTATCTCTTTGGTTTGAATCGTGCATTCTACAATTTTCTCTGGTTTTTAAAAAACAAAGTTTATCAATATGACTAGTAGGCATACTTCACGAGAAGTCAAAAGTAGTTTACACTTTGTTGATCTTGTATTTTGGCAGTGAAATTTGAAACTTGAAATTGGGAAAAACACTAAGATATAGAATGCGTTACCTAATTTCAAATTTTGAATTTCCAGTTTCGATTAAAGTACGTCTGAAAAAGAATGTTTTAGCCGATCAAAAAAGAGAGTGCCAAGGAAAAACGTAAAAAGAGAAAAAAATATACAAATAACAATATTTATCATATCAAGTTCATGTTTAAGAAGAATCAACCTGAACAAATCGACATAAATTAACATTGGATTTATCTTCATGAGGCTCTGCATAGATTCTGGAACCATAGACATAGGATATAATATGGGAGTAAAATAAAACCAAATAGTTAAAACTATACCAAGAAGTTGTTGAGTATCTCGAAGAAATACGCAAAGAGCTGATAAAAAACAGGCTGCACCAATAGAAAACAGAAACAGTAAACAGACGAGGAATGGAATCAGCAACCATGTCCATCCGAAGAAACCTTGACTAACTAAATATACGAGAAAGATTAGAAAGCCGACTCCATTAAAAAAAAATGCACTCACTGCGGCGCTGGTCGGCAGCAATTCAGTTGGGAAAATAACTTTGGTGATAAGATTGGTATTTTCTTGTAAGATGCCTGTGGCACGAGACAGGGCTTCGGAGAATGCCAGCCAGGGAAAGAGACCGGCCAGAAAAAAGATCAGAAAACTCCCGGTACCGATTTCTGCCTCAGGAAGACGAATTTTTATTATTACTGAGAAGAGAAAAAAGTATGTAATAATTTGACTCAAAGGCATGAGTACGGTCCACAAAAGGCCGGCCACCGAACCGGCAAAGCGTCCTCGGATGTCCCGATTGACAAACTGCTTGAGAAGGTCTCTATGAGACCACAGAACTCCGAACCAGCGGAGAGGAACCACGAAAAGGCTTCTACTTAAAACACCAGGGCGGTCTGAAGGCATCATGGTCTCGGTTTATAATGTATATTTACTATGAATGGAAGCGATACGGCCAGTGGGCTTGGCCAAGCTCTGGAAAAGAAAAGATCTGATAAAATGGAAGGCATCCTTCATTCACCAGTTTACACTTTTTTCGAAAAAGCGTGTATTGTCGAATTGAATGCCGATGTCGAAACTGGAAATTCGAAATTTGAAATCAGGTAACGCCTCTACATCTTTGTATTTTTCCAATTTCAAGTTTCCAGTTTCCAATTTCATTGCCAAAACACAAGATCAATAAAGTGTAAACTACTTTTGACTTGTTATGAAGAATGCCAAATGGAAATAATACTTTCTGTTGTTGTCCCTGCATATAACGAAGCTGTCAGCCTTCCCCCTTTTGTGAAGGTTCTCCACAGTGTCTTAAGCGAATTAGCATGCCCTTATGAAATCATAGTTGTTGACGATGGATCGACAGATGAGACATGGAATGTTCTCCGGCAGGTCTCACAACAGAGTGGGCTGTCAAGTCAGTTGCGCGGGCTTCGTTTTGCGCGCAACTTCGGTAAGGAGGCCGCTATTGTTGCCGGGCTCCAGGCCAGCCAAGGGCGAGCCGCTATTGTTATGGATGTTGATTTTCAGCATCCCCCGGCAATCATTCCGCAATTGGTCGCTAAATGGCGCGCTGGTGCAAAGGTTGTAGAAGCGGTAAAAGAGCAGCGTCAGGACGAATATCTTTTAAGACGATGGGCTGCACGATTATATTATTTTTTTCTGAATCATTTTGCCCGCCTCGACTTGAATAAATCTTCCGATTTCAAATTATTGGACAGAGAAGTTATTGATCTTTATCTCGCTTTGCCGGAACGTCGCCGTTTTTTTCGTGGCCTGATCCACTGGCTGGGGCTTCCTTGTGCCGAAGTCAACTTCATGCCGGAAGAGCGTTTGTCGCACGCCGGCTCCTCACGCTGGTCTTTTGGACGGCTCACATTATTTGCCTGGCGAAGTATCACATCCTTTACTTCACTGCCTCTCCAGCTCGTCACAATTCTCGGCGTAGTGACCTTTCTCGGAGCAATTGTTTTGGGTTGGCAGACCCTCTATTTAAAATGGCAAGGAGAGGCCGTTGAAGGATTTACTACAGTCATACTGCTGCAGCTTCTTTTGGGCAGTATATTTATGTTTAGCTTAGGGCTTATCGGGGAATACTTAGCAAGTATCTATCATGAAATAAAACATCGTCCTCTTTATGTCGTGGCCCAAACCTTCCCTGAGAAGGTTTCTGGCGACCACTGTACAAAACAATCGACCACTTCAGAATGCGATCGCTCATGCTTACACAAGGAAAATTAAGTTATTTCCTCTGGGTCGGCATACCTCTGCTGCTTTTTTACATTGTCTATCACCAGGCAGCAGAGGCCTGGTGGATGCAGGACGACCCGCAACTCCTCAAGATGGTTGTGGCGCATTCACCCTGGGAATATTTTTTTAAGCCAACTGTATGGCGTGTTTTTTCCAGTACGAACCTGACGCCATGGTCACTTTTGTCCTTTGAGATTGACTGGCAACTCTTTGGGCTCAATCCTCATGGGTTCTATATCCACCACCTGATCTCTTTTGCCATCGCCCTGATAGCGATTTATATAGCAATTACTCCAATCTGGGGCTCGCCGGTTGCTGGCCTGACAATCATCTTTTTTCTGAATTCGTCTGCCGCAGCAAGTGCTGCCCAGTTGCTAATGGTGCGCAGTTATGTTGAAGGGCTGGCCCTTGCTGCTCTCAGCTTCTGGTGCTATCTACAGGCAGTACGGAAAAGACGGATATCTTGGGCCTTTGCCGGAGCCCTGCTTTATCTTTTTTCTGTAACGGCAAAAGAGATCTATGTCCCCCTGGTAGCCCTGCTTCCGCTTGTTCCGCTGGGTCATTCACGCCTTCGATGGAAGAGTATCCTGCCATACATGGGCGTGGTGCCGGTGTATATCATGTGGCGGCTGTGGATGCTGGGCACAAATCATCTCCTTTCCGGATACGGCTATCACCCCGGATGGAGCACAGTATTTCATTTTCCCTATGAGGCCATTATCTTAATGGGATGGACAACTCCTTGGCAGCAATCCATTCTCGTCGTGAATAGCGCCCTTTTCTTGTGGTTTGTGCTGACAAGACCACGGACACGTCTCACCGTCAGCCTGTGCCTTATCGCAATTCTTGCTTTGCCGCTAATCCCGGTCATTTCCATCCTGAGCTATCGATATCTTATGCTACCTATGCTGTTCGTCAGCCTGGCTTTAGCACTTGGGCTTTTTCATCTCTGGCAACAGACATCCTGTTCCTATGTAAAGGCCCTGTCTCTGATCTCAGGCGTAGCTTTGTTGACAGCCTCATGCACGGCCAGGGACACAAACCCGTGGTGGCAAAATCGTCAGGGGGTCTACCGCTACAGGGCAGAGGGGCAATTCCTGATGGCTGGTCCCCCGGACGCCGTGCTCATAGAGCCCATGGGACCAGGATGGTATTATGAAGGGCTTCTCTGGCTGCGCAAACGTCTTTTACTGGAAACCAGCGGTCCACAGATTTGCGGAGACAGGTGTCTGTGTCAGCATCCTGGAGTTTCTTCCGGGCGATGGTGGACGTATGTGGACGGGGTTGTCCGTCCCGTGGCGCACAATAACCAGGGATGCGAACTGCGATCCGAGGCCCCGCTTAGCGTGAAATTCCGGTATGCTGATGGGGCCATACAGTGGCACTTCGGGCCTTACAGGGCTGGTAAATATGCTATCATGTCACTTCTGGACGAAAAAGTATTACGCCAGGCCGCACTTCCCGGACCGCCCCTCTTCCTCCCCAGTGAAGGTAGCAGCCGCGTGACCTTATATAAGCCAACCTCCTTCTGGGTACGCTATCAATCTCCGGCAGGCTGGACAACTTGTTCTCCACTGTTATCTTTAGATGTAACAGAGGGGAGTCTGCTTGAGTGGTGCCGTCCCGTGGAAGGGGTCCCCGAAAGTAAATCATACCAATAGTTGGGAAACAGAGCTGTGACAACTCCAAAACTAATAGACAAGGCCCCGTTTGCTATTGAAGTGCGAAATCTCAGTAAACACTTCCGCCTTTACAGTCACCCTTTGGATCGTTTAAAGGAAATCCTTTTGCGCAAAAGATGTCATCAGTCTTTTGCCGTCTTGCAGGACGTCTCTTTTCAAGTGACTTCAGGAGAAGCAGTAGGCATCATTGGTGATAATGGTGCAGGCAAGAGTACACTTCTGAAAATCGTAGCCGGCACCTTGTCTCCCACTGATGGTGAAATAGTCAAACAGGGGCGCGTGGCAGCCCTTCTGGAGCTGGGGGCCGGATTCCATCCGGAGTTCACGGGCAGGCAAAATATCTGTCTGAATGCCTCTTTGCTAGGCATGATACCTTCTGAAATACAAGAACGGGAAAAAGACATCATTGCTTTTTCAGGGTTGCAAGAAGTTATTGACCGTCCGGTGAAGACCTATTCGTCCGGGATGTATGTGCGCCTGGCATTCAGCATTGCCACTGCTGTTGATCCTGATATCCTGATTGTTGACGAGGCCCTGAGTGTAGGCGATCAGCTCTTTCAGAAAAAATGTGTTGATCGCATGAATGCCTTCAAGGACCAAAAAAAGACTATCTTGCTGTGCAGTCACAGCATGTATCAAGTGAACCATCTATGCCCCAAGGCAATATGGATACATAACGGGCAAATCCGCGCCATGGGCAAGGCATGTGAAATAACAGCGGCATATGAGAATTACACTCGTGAACAGATCGCCCAGGATAAAACTGACGAATCATCATCCCTGCCTCAAAGGGTATCTTCTTCCCCAATCTTTGTAAGTGAGATTCGCCTCAACGGCGATAAGGGGCCTCTCTCTTTGCGCACAGGGGCCCCTTTAGATGTTACGATCTCATATGAGAGCACAAATAGCGAACCCTTTTGGCCTGTTGCAGGCATCCGCCGCAACGACGACCTTGTCTGTCAAGGCATCGGCATGGCATCCCAGGAAAATATTTCGCCTTTACAAGGTCCGGGAAAGGGCCATGTGAAATTGCATTACCATAGCCTTCCCTTTCTGCATGGTGAGTTTTCCGTAGTGGTTTTCCTGGTGGATAAATCCGGCCTCCACGTATACGATCGAAAGGAATCCGCACCTTTCGTCATCCAGGCCCCAAGTTCCTGGAACATCGAAATGGGTCTTCTGGCACTGGAATGCACATGGGAAACAGACCCATGAAGATCGTCTATGCGCTGGAGTCCACAGGGCTTTATGGCGGCACCAAAGTCATTCTGAGACAGGCAGAGGCATTAACACACCGGGGACATGAGGTTACGGTGGTGTCGCCGGAGCCTTTTCCCGCCTGGTTTGAGGGGACTGTTGATTTTTCCCAGGCATCACTCCGGGATGCGGGCCCCTTTCGGCAGGCCCACTGGGTTATTGGGAGCTATTTCAGGCACATACCTTCTTTATTTTCAGACCGGATGATTGCCCGCAAGTTGTGGCATTTAAGCCAAGGGTACGAGGGCGGATGGCCTGAGGCCGCCCCGGACCTGCCTGAAATCGAAAAGGTCTATCGTTTTCCAATCCCGAAAATGACCGTTTCGCCTCAGTTGAGCAAATCTCTTGGCAAACAGTTTCCCGGACGCTATTATTCCGTGGGGCAGGGGATTGAAACCCAATATTTTTATCCTCGCGAGAAAATGGTTACATGGGCAGTGGAGGATAAGCTCAGAGTCTTTCTTGTGGGCACTTTCCCCGCCTCGGTCAAAAATATCGCCACAGGGTTGACTGCTGTATGGAAGGCACGGAATAGGCTGGGGTCACGCCTGCAACTTGTGCGCATAACAACCCAAAACACTCGTGACGCAGAAGAGCGCCTGTATGGCCCAATCGATAATTACTATGTACACTTGGCCCCAAGAAAGATGGGCGAACTTTTTCGTTCAGGGGGTATACTCCTTTCCCCATATCGCAAAGGTGAAGGTTTTGGCCTGCCGCCGATGGAAGCCATGGCTTGTGGCATTCCCACCGTGATTACAGGTATCCCCAGTTTTTTAAACTTTGCAGAACCGGCAGATTACTCGATTTTCGTCTCGCCGGAAGATCCGGACCAGATGGCCGATGCGATCTGTTTTCTCGCAGGGCATCCCGATGAGGCCAAGCGCCTGGCTCACAGAGGGATAGAAGTGGCAAGCCGGTATTCTTTTAAAAAAGTCGCCGGCAATATTGAACGGACCCTGCGAATGGAATATATTCGCAGGTTATGTCCAAAATGGCTTCATGCCCTTTATCGCAACTTAGGCATGAAGAGAAAAATAATATACGCAAAGTGCCTAAAGTTTGAAGTGCCTAAAGTGAGCTAAAGTTAAGGAAATATGAATCTATGACTACACAGATGACCACCACTATCATAGCCAGGATACCTCCCGTCACATCGGTTGAAGAAATTGATTTTTCGCATAATTTTTGTGCCAATTACAACTGTCGTCATGCCTCTCCTCTATCCATCCAGATGGTGTCCCATGAAAGACTGAATACAGTAGAGGACCTGCGGAAGATCGCAAAAACACCTGTCATCTTCCTGATTCTGGGCAGGGAGATGGTCTTTTCGCCTCTTGCATTTCAAAGGCTTCCGGAGATGTTGTTTCAAGGGCACTGGGACGCCGTGGCACCGGTCTACAATGAATCAATTTTTGAAAACCAGCAGGCCTTTCTGCCGGTAGTTTATCAAAACTTCAGAGGGTTTCTCGAAATTGCCGGTCTGTTTCACCAGGCCCATGAAGCAAAATTGCAAGCTGTTGAAGAAGTGGACCCGATTTCTATTGTCATGCGCCGCGATGCGTTGGAGAAATTGCCTCCTGGTCTGTTGTTGGAAGAGATCGGAGATTCCCTCATAAAGACAGGGGGACAGATCGGTATAGCAAAGGATATTCTGGTACATCGCTTTGGAAACTATTACGGGTCGATTCGCACAGACCTCTTAGAACTCATACCCGATACTGCCCGGCGCATACTGGATGTGGGCTGTGCAAGGGGAGCCACTGGGCGCTTCCTGAAAAAGAAGCAAGACTGCCATCTCACCGGTGTGGAGATCAATCCTGTTTTGGCTGAAAAGGCAAAGCAGTGGTACGATCATGTAGTTGTAGATTGGATTGAAGAGGCATCCTTTGATTCTTCTTTTGATGCGATCCTATGTGGTGATGTGATCGAACACCTCCGCCATCCGCATCTGGTCCTGTCAAAATTGGCCAATCACCTTGAACCGGGGGGCGTCATTATAGGGAGCACTCCCAATGCCGGGCACTGGTCCATTGCGCTCGACCTGGTTCAGGGCTATTTTGAGTACATTCCCGTGGGTCTTCAATGTGTCAGCCACATACGCTGGTTCACGGAAAGCAGCCTCAGGGAACTCCTGGAAGAAAACGGCCTGAACGTAGAGATCATACAGCGGGATTGCCCTCCTGCCACTCCAACCGGTGAGGGTTTCATCACTACGCTTGTCAAGATGGGTATGGGCAACGAGTCATCCTTGCGGACTGCTGAGCTGCGCTTTCTTGCCCGCAAGGGACCTGCCCAGTAATCATGCAAAGGCTTTTGAGGCTTATACGCCCCCTATTGCCGAATCGCAAGGGTCTAACGAGGCATTGCAAAACAGAGGGCACATCATCATGGGTGGCTGTCACATGGATACATGACGGTTATGTGACTGCGCCTGAGCTGCGATTTTCCCTCCAACAGTTACGGCAGCTCGTTACGCCAAACAGGCTGGTTGTCTGCCGGCATGAAGAAGGCCGTACCCTTGCCGAACTGTGCCAACAGCATCCGGACCTTTCTTCATGTCCTTTATGGCTTATAATACGCGAGCCTGCCATGCTCTGCGAAAGGGACGTGTTTGTCCGTCTTGCCCGGGCCCTTGAGAGAAATCCGCATCTGAGCTGTGCTATAGCTGTCGATGTCTTTAACGATCCTCCAGAGCAATCCCTGCCGTTTCCTTACTATTCGTGGCGGGGTTTTTGTCTGTTCCAGCACACGCTGGCAAAACAGGGCGGTGCGGTTCGGCCTTATGACGGGCGCCGGACCTTTCTTTTTTTGCTGAAGCCCGGCCACATCCCAGGGAGCCTGCCCTCTACCTGTCCGGTATTAGATATCCCAAAGCACATTCCGAAACAGTCTGCGGGAATTGTCCCCCAGGCATTTATTCATCCGCTGGATAACTACCACGATCAAGAACGTGAGGACGTCCTTGCTCTTCTCCCCCAGGCAATTGCCTCTCTGCTGGATGTGGGGTGCGGATCAGGCCGCTTCGGTGCCCGGGTGAAAAAAGAGCGAGGATGCCGGGTAGTGGGCGTGGAGCTGGACCCTTCGGCTGCCGAAGAAGCCGCGAACCGCTTGGACAAAGTGATACAAGGGGATATCTTGAAGGCTCAATTGGATGAGAAGTTCGATGTCATCACCTGTAATGATCTATTGGAACACCTTGAAGATCCCTATGCCCTGCTGCATACACTCAAAAAGCATCTCCGGCCGGCCGGGCACCTCCTGCTTTCCGTACCCAATGTGGGACATTGGTCCATCATTGATGATCTCCTTGCCGGTCATTGGGATTACATACCCGCAGGACTCCTCTGTATCAGTCATTTGAGATTCTTTACCCGCAAGAGCATTATTGACTTAATGACTGTTTGTGGCTGGCATGTCACAAGGATAGAGACACAGCACGGCCCCTTTGTAGGCTCCGCAAAGGACCGCTTCATGCACCTTGGTAATCTGGGATTTGAAGTCGCCCCTGATGACCTTGAGGCACTCGGCTTTTACGTACTGGCCCAATGATCTCAGCTATCATAGTTAACTATTACTCCTGCCGGTTGACCCTGCGGGCCGTCAAGTCCCTCCTGCCTCCGGGGCAAGGTGTTGAATGCGGGATATGGGTGGTGGACAACACGCCGGACCTTGAGGAACACGAGTGGCTCAAGACCCATCTGCCCGGCACATGCCATCTGATCATCAATGACAGGAACCTTGGTTTTGCCACAGCCTGCAATCAGGCCTATGCCCAGACTACAGGGGAGTGGATCCTTCTGTTAAATCCGGACGCCTATCTCTATCCGGGCACTTTGGAGAAACTTCTCAACTTCCTGGATACCAATCCGGGTGTCGGCGCAGTCAGCCCCCGGGTATTCTGGGACGATGAGGCCCATTTTTTTATCCCTCCCAATCCAACCCCCGGCCCCTGGTGTGATAACGTGCTGTCCCGATGTCACCCTCTATCCCGTTATGCCTGGTGGCACAGCCTCTGGTGGCGTCGTGGCGCCATACGCCTCTGGAAAAGCGTCAAACCTATGCGGCAGAAAAGCCTGTGCGGCGGCCACGTATTGCTCCGCAGAAGCGCTCTGGAAAAGGTCGGCGGGCTTTTCGACCCTGATTTTTTCGTCTATTATGAAGACACGGATCTTTTCTTGCGTCTGCAAAAGGGCGGGTATCAACTCTATATCCTGCCTACTGCCAGGGCAGGCCATCAATACAATCAATGCGGGCGGGATTGTGACGACAGGAAGAAAAAAATGATGGAAGAATCCTATCAAATTTTCCAGAGCAAGCATTCCGGCAGGCATCCTTTGCAAATCGTGAGCAGGCATATTGCCTTTCAATCGGTGGGAAAGGCATATGTCCGGCTCCGCTCCCTGGGCGTGCTCAGCGACCCTCCCGCGTTCACTACTGAGGAATCCCTCGCTCGCAATTGGCTTTTAGAGTGGAGCCCAAACATCAATATGGTCCCGAGCTTTGGGTATTTTGGCAAAGGGGAAGGGCCGAAATGGCCCCAATCGGCCTGGCGCATACTTCGGCCGGGCGATCACTATGTCAGGATCTCCCATCCGGACCGTTTCTGGGTAAAACCGCAGATGTGGCATTGGAAATTGGGGCGGGAAATTAGAAATTAGAAATTGGGAAGAAATGAAAAGAGTTTATGAATTGGATGTTTATATACTGGCAGAAGAATTGTCGGATAGGGTATGGTATGACTTTGATAAGTGGAACAAAAAGATTCAGAACACCGTGGGCTATCAGATAATACGATCATCTGACAGCATAGCTGCAAATATAGCAGAAGGGTATGGTCGTTATAGTCCCGCTGACAGGAAAAAGTTCTATCTATATTCAAGAGGTTCATTTGAAGAAACCAAATCATGGTTGCGAAAACTTATCAGAAGAAAAGTTTTACCCGAGTCAAGCGCGACAGAATACAAAACAATAGTTGAAAAACTCGGCCCAAAATTGAACGCATTCATCAACAGTACAAAAGCATGAAGGCCAAATTTCCAATTTCTAATTTCCAATTTCCAACCACTATGTCTGATTCAGAAATTCATATCCGCCCCTGCCGGCCTGGAGACGAACAGGCCATTCTCGCACTGTTTCACAAGGCGTTTCATCACGAGCGCAGCCCGGCCCACTGGAACTGGAAATTTCTCGCTAACCCCTTTGGTGGCCCTTTCATCAGCACGGCATGGGTCGATGATACCCTGGCAGGCCACTATGCTTGTTATCCGGTGCCTTTTCGAATGGGAGGGGAAGACACAGTAATATATCAACTGGGCGATACCATGACCGACCCCGCCTTTCGGAATATTGGCCGGGGCCATACCAACATCCTGGCCCGGACCACCCGTCACTTTTATGATACCTTCTGCAAGGGGAAAATCCCTTTTTGCTATGGCTTCAATACCGGTAAAATCCATAGGTTTGGAAAACTCTTTTTGCGATATGAACCGGTTTGGGAGGTGGGAGAATGGATTTTAGACAGACAGGGGCTGGACAAGTTGCCTATGCCCGGCTATTGGCAACGCTTGATCCGGGGATACAATGTGGATAAAGTAGAGTCTGCTGGTGAATGGGCAGATGCCTTTTTCGAGTCAGTGGCTCCGCATTATGGATGGCTTGTGGTCCGCAATGCCGAGTATCTGGAATGGAGATATTGCCGGCATCCGGATATTCAATACGATTTCTGGGTCATCCGTCGCCGGAGACGAGTTGTCGGCTGGATGATCGGTCTTTATCGCAATGGCCGGTTACATATTGGAGACGCCTTGTTCTCACCTGGAGATCCCTGGGCCATGTCCCTGGCACTCCAGGCATGGCTGGACTACTTGCGGAATCAAGGCCATGAAATTGCCGGAATTCGTAGTTGGTTTACTCCTCAACCTCTGTGGTGGGTACAACAACTCAAGACCATAGGTTTCCGTCACGAACCGGAGCCAAATAATCTTATTATGTTTATCGTCCGCTTCACTTCGGATATTTCGCCTAAAGAAGCCCTAAAACGCATGTATTTTACGTGGGGCGATAGTGATCTCTTTTGATGCCATGGTTCCGGAGCAAGACCTTATTCCTTTTCATGCCGCCCATCTTCCCGCAGGGCCCTATCTTGTCTTTGCCCCCCATGCAGACGACGAGACCCTCGGACTGGGCGGGACCCTGGTCCTGGCAGCCCGCCGGGGTATTCCAGCAACCGTGGTGGTCCTGACAGACGGGGCACAGGGAGGAGAGGTTCAAAAACGTCGGGAAGAGGCCGGGGCAGCCTGTAAGGTATTAGGTGTAAAGGATCTCTGTTTCTGGGATTTTCCGGACCGCCATTTATATCGTCATCCAAATGCTATTGCAAAAATCGCCGGCCTGGTCAGTAGTATCGCACCCGGCACGGTCTTTTTTCCCTCTCCCTTGGAATTCCATCCAGACCACCGGGCCACTGCCGGATTCGTCTGGCAGGCCCTCCAAAAAATCCGCTATTCAGGACTGGTATGGCACTATGAGATATCCCGGCAGGCCGAGGCCAACCGCCTTATCGACATAAGCTCCGTGTCTGAAAACAAACTGCAGGCCCTCCGTTGCTATCAGGGCCAGCTCCGGCAGAACAATTATGAGGCCTCGGCCCTTGGTCTGAACGCTTTAAGGACCTATACCTTGCCCTCAACAGTTACTTATGCCGAGGCCTTTTATCAATATGAGAATTTATTCAGAGTACAGGAGGGCATATGTACAGACTTGTCTGCTTTAACGCTGCGCTTTCTCCTGCCATATTTTGACACCCTGGATGGCCGGCCGGCTGGTCATGGGGGATGGAAACGTTCGTTCCGCAAATGGTTCGGAAGGGCGGTGCAAAAAATCCTCAGACAGACATGAAAAAAGGGCAAGGGCTAATACCCCGGAAACAAAAAGCCGCTCTGCAGCTTTATCCCGCTGCAGAGCGGCCGTGAGAGTCTTCTTTCCTTTGTTTAAGGGTCAGACTTTTAGGTTAATCTACGCACTCCTGGTACTGGCAGGGCATCCAGGCCAGAGAGTTGTTGGTGCTGATAAAGTATGTGCACACCACATTATGGAGCCTATCAACTTCCAGTGATTCATTCTCTGGGTTCATGCAATCAGTATTATCTGGAATAGCCCAGCGGGTCCAGCCTTCGGTCAGGGTAGCACCGGTAAAGTTAAGGCCAAAGTTAAGGCCCCAATACTTTGCTGACCCATTGATATAGAATTGGGTGGAGTCGGTATTCGACTCTGCATCTGCAAAGTTCACGATGGAGACCTCGTTGGCCGGATAGTAATGCGGGGATTGCCTAGAGAACATATTTTCATCCAGGTCATACATCTCCTCGAAGTCCCTGTTTAGTTGAAGCATCCCGCAGCCTTCAAGCTCATTATCAATATACCCTTCCCTGTCGGCGCCAACAAGCTCCATACCGTCATTGGCTGAAACCTGGTTCCCAAATGTAGGTACGGTCAACACGGCAGCGGTTTTTTCAAATTCCCAGATCATGTAAAGCTCATCCTTACGAAGCTCATCTGGAACGTCGGCCAAATTATTTGCTTGAACTGCTACGGCATTCAGGGCCATGATCTTACTGGTAGCTGTCTCGATTATTCTGGTATTGCCCATAAGCTGAGCATCTGGATCGATACTATTAGGATTTTCGCAATCTACTACGCCATAGGCTACGATATAACCGATCTGCGTACCATAAGCACATGTAGATTGATCATTTTCTATCAGCTGCGTTGATTCAGGACCACGCCAGTTTATATTAGCCAATACGTAATCAACGTCGTTCAGGGTCTCAAATAAAGTCGCGCCGCCGACACAAGGGTCACAAGAGCCACAAGGGTCACAAGAGTCACAAGAGTCACCAGTTGAGGATATTTTTGCCTTGTAGACGTCGTTTTCAGTCATCACAACGCAAAAATCTAGGAGATCCTTGCTGTCGCCCTGGGATCGGACCTGAATGTGCACAGCCTGTGTAGTATTGCATCCTGTTGTATTTTGCGTGTTGACCAGGGTAAATTCCGTGAATGCTGCATCAGTGCCGAGGAACAGAGGGTAGACCAGCGCATTCCCAACGCCGTCAGCCTCTTCTCCTGCCTGTACTGCCTGTACCATGGTTGCTCCGGCAAAGAGCAAAGCTACTACTGCCAACAATGACAATAATCCTGTTTTTACTTTCTTCATTATAAAAAATCCTCCTCTAATTATTTGTTCTTTTTTGGGTTTGGGTTTTCTCCATTCTTAGTCTGCACAACAAATAATGTTTTTTTTACAGCTTTCACCTCCTTTTCCCGAATCTTCCGGTCTTGGACAGCGGCATGGATCCCACATTCCAGACTTTCTGCCCTGCTTTCATACAGTAACTACTGACAAGGCGTTCACCCGGATACCGCTATCGACGAACCAATCCTTAATTGCTTTGCTTTTCTTTCAGAGTATCTAACAATGTCTCCAGGACGTGCCAGTATTTCCCTTTTATCAGAATCCACTTTTCCTGTAAAGGGATTTCTCCCGATTCAGCCAGGCTGCCGCCCCAGTGCAATCCGAGTCTCACATCGTAGCAATTGTTTCCACAGGAAGATATGTCCATGACCCTCACATGTCGGATGATCTGCCCGCCACCGAGAACATTTCTGTAATCCTCCTCGGAATAAAGATACCTGATGTGAGGCGCCTCAAGCCGGTAGCTGCCTCTCCAGTCATCGGATATACGCATGCCCCAATAGCTTATCACTGCCATCTCTAATGCCTCGGGGACCATTTTCTCCGTTTCCCATGTCATTTGGGCAGGGAGTGCACGGGCGCGCTGCTCGGATGAAACATGGGAATAACACGCTGCAAGGACCAGACCGGCCAGAAGAAGCACCGCGGCCAGCCGAAGGCGCATATACATCATGGGAATCATCTTGTCGTCTCTGCATTGGACAATTTATCGGCCACCTGATACCGTGACTTTAATCCTGTAAGGATATTCTCACGGATCTCACGTCTTTTCTTGTTAACCATGTACTCTTTTATGCGCTTTTTCACATCAGGAAACCGGAGCACTTCTTCGTCCTTTCGATCCGCCATATAGAAAAGGTAATATAGTCCACCGAAAGAAACCGGGTCGGCAGCACCACCTTTTCGGACCGTAGAAACAGCTTCCCTCAACTGCTTTGGCATTTTGTCCAGACGTTGCCACCCTGTGTTATAAGGGGGGCCTTTCACCAAGGGAATCTTGTGGACCGGTGCATCCCTGACCAATTTATTGAATTCCTCACCTGCTTTCAAGCCCTTGTTAATTGCCTCCAGGGTCTGGAGATCGGAAGATACCACCCACAACAGGTGTACCTGCGCCGGGACCGTAAATTTATCCTGATTGGCCTCGTAATACGAGAGCAAGACGTCATCGCTTATGTCGGTTTCCGGCACCACATGATGCCTCCAAAAGGCTTCAGCCAGTATCTTGTCATGGGCGATTTGCAACCGGGCCGCTGTCTGTTCATCCTTGTCAAGCCCGAGCCGCACTGCTTCCATACCGAACAATCGCTGTTCAAGGGTCAGGCGCAAGAGCTCTTTCTGGGTCGTTTCAATTCCTGGCGGAAGAAGATTCTTGACTTGTCTTACTTGCTCTGACGTGATTACAAAGCCCTCTCCTTTTACCAGAACGCTGTTTTCTTCAGCCAGGGCAGTGTGGCTGACTGTGGCAACATCCGCACAGATCAGAAAAATTAGAGCAACAGCCCCGATGCGGCAATACTTAAACCAATCTTGAAGCCCTTTTAGGACAATTCCGGGAAATTCAATATGCATTTTTTAGTCAACTTTCGGTAAAATAATGTCTTTTCCTATAACACCGCCATCCACCCAATCAACATCTGGCAGCCATGACTGTTGAAAGTGTTCTCCTGTAACCTCTAATACCCACCAACCACCCGGTCTTGCAAAACAGTATGCACCCCGAGCATTACTGACGGCAAGCGTCCTCTTATCAAGCACATTCAGGCTTACATCAGGCAGGCATTCGTCAGGCTCGCACCAGCCATTACTGTTTACATCGACACAGACATGTCCACATTGTATAGGATGCCATGCTGTCGTTGGCCGCGCAGTCACAACGCATAAAACATAGACATGCAGACTGCCAATGCCGTCTATCACTGTTTCCCCACCCGAAAGGGCAATCCCAACCTCCACAACCCTTTCATTGAGCAAGGTAGACTCTTCAACGGATAATTTCTGAGTCAATGAATCCCTCAGCAAGGAGTCAATTAAAATCTGGGTAGCCTCGCCCGGATCCAGGAAACTGTTAAAAGCTAATGCCCCCATGTCTTCCCTGACTATCTCAGCAAAATATCCACCAGTGAATACCCTGTCCTCAGGAATGAGGCCCTCAGGTGTTACATGCGAAAAAAAACTGCGCTCAATCATATCTTCACAATGTGCCTTTGCAACTTCATGCAATACATCATTGTGGACCAATGGCCACAGGCCCTGGTCCCACTGTTCTGCCGTTTCTTCCGGCACAACCTCCGCCCTGAGAACTTCAGGGTCCAAATCCAATCTTTCCGCCTCTGCCCACGGATTGCTGCGTGCCAAGTTCAGCCTGGCCAATATCTCGGACTCCGCGGCCTGAATCGGGTCTATAGTTTCATTGCCATCATCCTCTGCAAATACAGGGAAGACCCAACAAACAAGTACAGCGAGACCTATTAAAAGGATATATTTTGTAATATTTATGATTTTCATCCCGACCCAATAATTATAAGCAAATAATATGCCAAAATAATTACTCAGGTTCACGGTTCAAGGTTCAAGAGTAACTTCTCAATAAGTTGGGGTAGATTACATTTTGCGACTATGCACTGGATTCCTCCCCGGTTTTCACCGGGGTGACGCGGCGGAATGACGCGATATAGCATATTCCCTCCATCATAGCCGTCTCTTTACAGTGAGCAAGTATCTGAAAGTCAGAGGAGATTATAATTCCTTAATATGGACGCCAGCTTGGGGTCGTCTTTGGCACGGTCCTGAAGGGCATTGATGAGTTGCGCCAGGCTGCCCTTGCGCTCAATCCTGGCCACCGATTCATCCACTGCCTTCCTGATTATCGTACGGTGGTCCCAAAAAGCGAATCCTATCGTAGTAACGGTCATGGCAGCAAATATGGAGGCCAATATCCACATAAAATTCATCATCTGCTCGAAGCGTTTGTCGACTTGCTCGAAGCGTTTGTCTACCTGCTCAAAGCGCTTGTTCATATCCTGCCGCAGGTCCTGAAAGCGCTGATCAGTGGCCTTCATGAAGGTTTCAAGAGTCGCCTCCAACCGGATCAGACGCTCACGGTCCGCCTGAGTAAATCCGGAAGGCCCCGCTGACCAGGCAAGATCTGATAACCCCATTATTGACAACATGACGATGATAGTCAAAAAACGGCGGTACATATAGGCACCTCACTCAAAGCGAAAAAACTGACTGGCAACAAATGAGCATTAATGACTGTCTCAAAAAAATTAAGCCGTCACAGGTACGTTTACCGTGGTTTGATGGGCCATTGACAGCCCGGTAAGGCTGTTCAAGACTTAGGATCCCTCGGTGGATGCTTTGCTTACAGGACCCCTTTGGGAGGAAGAAGTTTTTCAATAAGATTTTTGAGAAAAACAAGCTCATCTTTATGGGCACTGAGGGTGGCCTCCAAGCCTGTCTGCCTTCTTTGCATCTGCCACTGCATCCGCAGGACAAAGCCTAAAATCACCAGGGAGATAGTGATAAAAAACCCAAACATCCACTGTAATATATCAAATCGTTTGTCCATGGCCTGAAAGCGGCCATTCATTTCGGCACGGAGGTCATCAAAGCGCATGTTGACACCATCAAAGCGGTCATTCATTTCGGCACGGAGATCATCAAAACGCTTATTAAGGGCCTTTTGACCCTCTTCAAGCCGGGTAAGCCTTTCGACGATTTCGCGGTCGGTTATCCTGGGGGCCTTTTCAACCGCAGCGGCCACCATGGGGACTGACAAAATGGCCATTAAACCGGCAAAAATAATCATTTTACGCATAATTCAATCATAAAGCACAAACTAATTTTGTCAATTCAGGGGAAATGATTAAACTGTAAAAAAATTTACCGCGAAGACGCAAAGGACGCAAAGTAAAAACAAGGTCTTTTCAGACAGGATAAACAGACCCGTCAGGATAAATAAAAATTATATGTAACCGTTTAGGATTTAGGCAGCTATTGGTCAAATCTGTCCTTTTCGGAACAAATTGGTCAAATTTAACCATACAGTATCATGCAACCTAATTCTTTACTTTCTGAATCTCAAAAAGACATAAATGCCGATAAGGAATGGTTCAAACCTTATGACCATATTATCTGTAAAGCTCCAGAGGAATTGATAGAAAGCAAGTTTTACTTTGTTCATGGGTTCAATGCCCCTACTCATAAACGCCTCTGTCAGGCCTTTCGACTCTAAGGAAAATACATAGAGTGCATGGACAAAAAGCAAGATCAAAAGGGCTTCAAGATATGCCCTCTTTTTTCTCTTGATAAACAGGTGAAAGGCCGCCAATATTGCACAAGTGAGTGGGACATTAAAGGTATAAAAGGATGTCTTTATTAAAATAGGTGCTATTATTTTTCCACGATAAGTATGTCTGCAAAATGCAACCTCTATTTTGTCGCCTTTTTTGGTAATGGATTCAAACATCACATTCTTTATCGGCACAATTATATTTGATACTGAATATGTTATGGCATACCCATAGTAATCTTTGACATTTATCCAAAGGATCAAAAATATCAGGTACGCACCAATAAAGATAAGGACGACCTTAAGGGCTTTCTTTTGCATAGCTAATCCAGAGCAAATAGATGCCCAGGGCAACAGCGATCATCATACCCTGTGCTATATAGATGTGAATGTACTCAAAGAGGGTTTTAAAATATATACATGAATAGGCCAATGCTACAATCCTTATGATATTTATTATCTGTATCACCAAAAAGCCTGCCACGATGCCTAAAAGTCTCTTTTTCCATGTGGCCGGAAAAGATAGTATGCCCACTGTATAAATCATTACCGCCTCAAGGCCATTACAGCCAAATTTTATATCCAGGCCTATGCCGGATATGGTAATAACTGAACCCTGGCTTGTGCACAACATGCCCATTGTTTCCAAAATCTTTGCTGTAATGGATACTATTGCCTTTGTATAAAGGCCGTTTAAGTCAATGGCATTCTGTATGGGCTTCCAGGCGATGAGGAGAAAAAAGAGGGTCATAAGGACCAGATAAGTAATTGCAAATCTCTTTATGCTCAGGGTTTGCTTTAGCCCTGCTTTTTTATCTTTTTGACTCTTTTGTTTGTGTTTCTTAGACATGAATGTGCGTTACCTGAGGTGGACTCCAGTGTCAAGACAGTTGGTCGCAATAATAAGTCGGTTTAGCCTCATACTATAAATCCGCTGAAGTTTCACTATTTATGCAATAGTAAGAGTGTAGAGGAAAATAGAGGCAAGGGGTCAGCCCCTGAAAATAGAATTTAGCTTTTTTCATAGACATCAGCAAAACCGATCATGCCAAGGCCCATGGATTTTGAAATGCCTATCGGTGTATCCGATGAAAGGAGTACTTCTATTTTTTTGTCAATTTTAAAGCCGTCTTCTTCTATCATTAGCCAATAGAGGAGTCCGTATTCGGCGCGGGTTCCTTTGACAATGCAGATAGTTCGTGGCTTGTAACTGATAGCTGGTAGCTCATAGTTGATAGATAGTAGCTCGTAGCTCAAAGCATCGGAGACAGAAGCTCAAAGCTCAAAGGCGAATTGTTTTTATTTCTCTGCATCATTGACATTAGCCCCATGCTTTCACCATCAATTTCATATTTCAAAAAACTGTCCAACGGCATTTTTTTGCGGCATCAATGAATTCAATGCCAACAATACTTCCATCAGACGACATATCGATATTGATCCCCTCTTCAATTTCAGTTTTGCTTTGTTGTTGAAGAATATCCTCTTCCGTAACGTCTTCGATATTCCTGCAGCAGCGGGATGGCAGTTTGATCTGAATTCCTGGGAGAGGAATTCAGATCAAGAACTCTGTGCCTTTGTGTGCTCTGTAAGAAAGGGGTAAAGGTTGTTACATTATGAAGTTATGGGCCGCCCCGGTGGATAAGTTTTTCCCTTAAAAACTCTTCAGCAGTATAAATTGCCATTCCGCAATCATAAAATGTTTTATCATGGGTAATCATCGCCATGCACCCGTTTGCCCGGGCACAGAGACATTGCAACAGATCTTCCAAATCCAGACCATTTTCAAGCGATATCGCAATCGCTCCACTGATGGTCTTTTCCCCAAAATGGAGGATCTGCCACCGCTGTGTTACGGTTTTTAAAAATTTCAGCACTGTCTGCTTCTTTTTTGAAACATAGTAAATCGTCGTCAGCATATCTTCGCTGATGCAAATATCATAATTGTTGACAGTCAGGTATTCAATCAGCTCCACGGTTTTGTGGTGCCGTCGTCTCGATTGCTCCAGAAAATCGATGACGACATTGATATCCAGAAATATTTTCTTATCGTTCTTCATACTTTTTTCTTTTTTCTTCCGTCAATTCCTGAACACTCTTTTCACCGAATTCGCCGGTTACCACCCCAGCAAACTCCATAATATCGTAGACCGCTTTGCGCTTCTCTTCCCTGATTTTCTTTTTTAGATACGCTTTTAACTCATCTGCATATTTTGGAGATACAAAAAGCCCTTTGTAGGTATGCGATCGCTTGTCTTCGACATCAACATAATCATACTCTTCCAGAATCTTTGACTTTCGGATCAAATCTCTTATTCCAACCGTTATTGTCATAATACATTCCTTATTGTCTTTTGAATTATTGTGACATTTTGCGGGAGTGTTGTCAACAGATTTTTCCCATCGTTAAAGGGCAGTAATGGGGGATATTGTTGACTGAGTTGAATTATTTTTGGTCACCTGATGAAATCAGGGTGTGTGTTTGGGGGACATCCTATATTCCCCCTGTCAAGCACTTTTTGTCCCCGCTTCGCACAGCGGCCTGCGTTTACCCGACTAATGGACAAAAACCGACCAACCTCCGAGGCACTATAGCCCATATCATTAATGGCCAAATAGGAGATTATGGATCGAGCTTCACTAATCTCATGTCTTCGGCTTGCAGAAAAAATAGATTGTCCTTTTAGGTTAAGATGAGATGCTATCTTTTCAACTAACTTTGGTAATGATATTTTGTCTCCTTGACGTTTTCCACAGTCCTTTCCCGCTTTCATCAGGGCTTCATTTACAAATTTCCCACTACCCAAAATTCTTTCATCAGATAGTTCCCTTTCTTCTCTCTTGCGTCGCAATAAAGTTCTTTTGTCTCCGCCGGCACTCCGGACCAATCCACCACCTTGTTCCAGAGGTCAGAGGTCAGAGATCAGAAGTCAGAGGTCAGAGATCAGAGGTCAGAGATCAGAGGTCAGAAGTCAGAGTCTCAGAATGAATGATTCCGGATGCTTGAGCATGGATCCCAGCATTTTACCAACTTCCGAGCATTTAGAGGTAAGACACTTATGGTCATTCTGATTCACATAACCGCGACTTTTTGCAAAATCTAGCCAAGTATCTGTCTCGCTATTTTATCCATCTGAATCAGTCAGTTTGCTTATGAAATGTGCTTCATACCTTCTTTTTGCCCATGCTTCCCTAAGGTTGCTGCATACTGCCCGAGATGATCTCCGAATTTGATCTGTTAGGGCATATCTTTCTTCAGAAGGCCATGTTTTGCTGAATTCAAATATCTCCATCGATAGTTCATACGCAGTTTTATATACTTTGAGTTCTTTGGCTGAATTTATTATCATTACCCTGCCGCTGGCCCTGAATGTTTTCTGACCTCTGATTTCCGATCTCCGACTTCTGGCACTTTGCGGTCTTGGTCGTCCCTGAAGATTTTTCGGTGTTCGATTCCCCGAGCCATTATGTGTTGAAGAACACCAGGGGCATCAAGTCTTGGTTGGCGTGGCATAGCTCTTTTTTATTAGACCCTCCAGAGAGATAGGCGGGCAAGCAGGATTTACTGAATTGTCTGGATCATTTTTTTGTAAAACTTTTGCAAAGAGACCAGAGGGGGCACCGACAGTTTTAACTTATTTTCTATCTTTCTGATTTTTCCCCTCAATTTATTATCTTGACTGATCTTCAGGGCAATACGGCGACTTGTTTGCGATACCCCGGAAGCTCCAATGTCAAAGTGCCGGCCGATTTCTTTGAGCATTTTTCCGGTATATCTATAACAAAAATAAATCTTCACCCCTCTTGCCAATACCTGGCCTTCCCCAAAAACAGAGTCCTCATAGTAAACTTTTAAAGGCTGCTCTTCTTTTACCGCCATGTTCTGTTTTCTTAATTCAAGCACCATGGCTTTTTTATAAACGCTTTCCAGAAAACCGAATCCTAATGTATTAAATACCTTATATGCTGCGCCAATAATTTTGTGAGTGATATCTTCTTTTTTCATTTTTTATTTTATTTGGACCCTCCAGAGGCGGGCAAGCGGGATTTTTTGGATTTTTTTGTATTTGAAATTTCAGGGGAAAATTCCAAATGAATAATCGGCTACGCCGAAAAGAGAAGGTTTTGCATTAGATATCGAGGGATGTTATATTAAATTGTTACTCTGACAATCGATAGATCCTTGAGGGATGGATCATATGTTAAAGAAGAAAGTTATATTGCCTGGCTCCATGAATAATTCTTCGTATCTGAACTGTATTAGCTTTCACCACATAAAATACAAGATATTTTCTAATTATCAGTATTCTATATCCCATTTTCTTTAGTCGATCATCTTTTGCAACTACGCCCAATTCCGGATTAAAGGCTAATTGAGAAATTGAGTGATTAAACTTTTCAAGCATAGAAACAGCAGCAGATGGATTATCCATCATAATGTAATCAAAAATATCATCTAAATCATTTTCTGCTGTAGATAAGTACCTGATTTCAAAAGGCTCACTCAACTGATTTTCTTTCTTAGCTTCTTCATAAGTTTTTCATGAGTGATTCCCTGCTCACCAGATGCATCTAAGGACTCTGCTTCTCCAAGTTTATAATATAATTCAAGTAAGTGCTGAGAACGCTCATAATGCGCCTGGCTCATAACTACCATATCGCCTTTCCCGTTTCGTGTTATAAATACGGGTTGGTCCTCATTATGGCAAAGCTCAGATATTTCCATAGTCCGATTACGCAAATCAGATATAGGTCTAATTAATGGCATAACCCCTCCTTCATAATTATGATAATATATTATCATAATTATGATATTTGTAAAGCAAAAAAATAAGGGCACTTACGAGACGTTCTTCAGATTATAAGTTTCTCATTTTTTTATTTTATTTTGGACCCCGGTACCATCCTCCAGAGGCGGATAAATCTGCCGGGAGACATAAGGGACGCTGGTTACTTGTTAACTTGCTTTAAGCAAATTCCATAAATATTGATCCTTGTTAATCAGTTTCTCACCTCTTGATCTTGCCTTGCTCACTGATGCCCTTGAAACATTCAAGGCTTTTGCGACATCCGCTCCACTATAATCAAGTTCATTGATAGAAAAGTAGCTGATAATGGATCTTGCATGAATATAGGGTGCCCTGCGGATATCGAGCATCAACTCATCGATTTTAATGTCAAATTCTTTACAAACCCTGGAAATAACCTCTGATTATACTGCAAAAAGTCTGAGTTAATCAGGATCAATATAGTTGACAAATAAGCGTATATCTATTATATAGTGAAACTAAATTCTTTAGTTAAATTAAATGTTTCACCTGAAACATTGATCCTGAAGTAATAATTAATGTTTAAACCAAAAGATACTCAAACTACTATATTCCAAACGCATCTTTATTTTCCAGATAAACTCAGAAACAGGTTAAAACAATCATGGACTGAAATCTTTAGAAAAGACATAATGCCAATAATACCATAGTAAGAATTTAGCGAACTATATTCAGAAAACATGGGAAGACCTTGTGTACCAGTAGCGCTACTGATAGGTCTCTCCATCTTAAAAGAAATGTATGATTGCTCTGATGAAAGACTCATTGAAGAACTCTACTTCAATACAATGCGGCAAAAATATCCTGGATGCCGAAGAGCAGGATGTTACCCTCTTAGGCCCCTTAACCACAGGGAGAAGGCAGCTACAGCTCGTCGCAAGAAAGAACAGCAGGCCCCTGAATTCAAGGAAGCGTATAGGATTCGTTCTGGAATCGAAGCGACCAACTCGGAGCTCAACCGAGCGTATGGGGCGAAGAAGTTATGGACCAGGGGATTCAACAGAGTCAATCTGGCAATGGCCTTCAAAGTGATGGCTCTCAACATAAGGCGCTTTTCGAGATATGCGACAGAACAGATTCGTCTAAAGGCATTCGAAATAGGGAATTTGGGAGAGAGCTGCGTCCAAAATACCACATAATACAGAAAAAGGGACAGAGGATATGCTCAGATTGCAAAAAATAGGTGAAAAAGACGGAAAAAACGCTACTCCAAATTATGGAAAGGTGAAAGCATGTTCATTAGTTGAGATCAATTCTCAATAAGCTTTTTTGATACATGTAATCATCTTTTCCCATTCAACATTCGATGTTTATTACTAAATTCTATGTCCCCCAACATGTGAATGAGTCCTTATGAAGAAGACTAAGCGCAGAATTACCACCCGTCGGCTTGCTGCTTCAGTCCTCCTGAAGTGGGAAGGCCTTTCACAATCTAGGCGTATGCCTCTGGCGCAATTAACAGAGGATTTCCTTGAGAATACAGGTCCCTGGTTTGCCAGGGATAGAGCCCTTGTTCGTGAGTTGGTTTTTGGAGTGGTGAGATGGTTAGTACTCCTGGACCGGCACATAGACTTCCAGCTTACCTCCAAAAAGAAGAGGCTTTCAAGCATAGTCCGGTCACATTTGAGAATTGGGGTTTTTCAGATCCTGTTTCTTGACCGCATCCCATTTTCAGCCGCAGTGAATGAGGCAGTTAAAGGTGTAAAGTCATCCAATAATGCCTGGGCCTCCGGTCTGGTGAATGCCGTTCTTCGCCGGGTAGCTGAAAGGCGTGAGTCCCTTGGGCCGGACATGGCCCGAAGGTGTGAGGACACGATGGGCCTTGATGCGGTTGAAAGGCTTGCCATTGAGACGTCTCACCCGCTTTGGATGGTCAATAGATGGGTGGGGAGATATGGACTTGAAGAAGCACGGTCCTTGTGTAGAGCCAATAACATAAAGGCCCCGCTGACTCTCAGGGTAAATACCCTGACCATAACAAGGGAAAAAGTCCTTAATAACCTGGTAGATCATGGAATAGATGCCGTTCCTGGTCGCTATGCGCCCGAGGCTCTGATGATTCGTGGTTATTCCGGGTCTCCTGTGACAATCCCCGGTTTCAAGCAAGGGTGGTTTCAGATACAGGACGAGGCAGCACAACTGGTCTCGTACTGTTTGGCCCCAAAGCCCGGGGAAAGCATACTCGATGCCTGCGCAGGGCTTGGTGGTAAGACGACTCATATTGCGCAGTTGATCAGAGATCAGGGAATAGTCGAGGCCACAGACAAGAATGATGCCCGCCTGGAACTTCTGAAGGAAAATCAGGAAAGACTGGGGATAAAGTGCATTTCCTGTATTCCTTTTGAATCGTTTAATGCAAGACTTCCCGAGCTTGAGGGAAGATATCACCGTATCCTCGTTGACGCTCCCTGCTCAGGCCTTGGTGTCATAAGACGGCACCCTGACATCAAGTGGAATCGCACCCGGGCTTCGCTGTTGGGATTGGCTTCTCAACAAAGATCACTGCTCAATGGCCTGGCTCCTTTAATCAGACCCGGATGCACCATGGTCTATGCAACCTGCACCCTGGAGCCTGAGGAGACCAGGGAAGTAGTGGAGAATTTCCTTTCCGGCCATCCGGGATGGGACCTTATTCAGGCGGAAAAGGTGCTTCCGGCAGCAGCGAGGAGCCTTGTAGATAAGGATGGGTTTCTCTTAACAGTTCCGGAATCCCAGGGACCTGACGGTTTCTTTGCGGCAATTTTGAGACACCAGACTATTCGGCATTAAGAGTGAAGGGTGAAGAATTATTTTTTTACCATCTCCATGGTCTTCATAAATCCTTCTCTTGACCGTTCAATGACCTCGTCGTCCACGCAAAAGGCTATGCGAAAGTGTCCAGGTGCGCCAAAGCCCGTGCCTGGTACTGTCAGTATGCGTTCTTTCTGCAGCATGCGGACAAACTTCGTGTCGTCGGGAATTGGAGTGCGGGGGAAGAAATAAAAGGCACCCTGGGGCACAGTGAATGCGTAGCCGGCCTCTCTTAAGATCTTTGTCAGATGGTCTCTGCGCCTTTGGTATGCTCCGATGTCTATGCTGGTATCGAGAACTTTTCCTACTACTCTCTGCATCAGGGCCGGTGCGTTAACAAAGCCCAGAATACGGTTTGCCAGGGTAAGGGCCCCCAATAAACCGGTTTTTTGGGTTGCCTCAGGGTGGACTGCAACATAGCCTATGCGTTCACCCGGAATGGAGAGGTCCTTGGAAAAAGAGGTGGTCACTATACTGTTCGGGTAAAATTTGAGGATCGGAGGGACAGTGGAGCCGGTGAAAACCAGCCTGCGATAGGGTTCATCAGAGATTAAAAATATGGGGTGGTTGAAATAATCACTCGCTCGCGTGAGCAACTTTGCCAGGGCCTCAAGCTCTTCTTTGCTGTAAATTACTCCGGATGGGTTGTTGGGGGAGTTTAACAGCACTGCCTTTGTCCTATTATTTATGGCGTTTTCAATAGAGTGGATGTCAAGGGAAAAATCAGGTTTTGACTTCACCGGGACCAGTTTGCCATTGTGATTGTCAACATAAAAACCGTATTCTACAAAGTATGGCTTTGGTACGACTATCTCTTCATTTGGGTTTAAGAGGGATTTGAAAATGATGTTGAGCCCACCTGCAGCGCCACAGGTCATGATAATTTCTTCTGCGCCTAACTCCACCTGATGGTCTCTGCTTACCTGTGCGGCAATTTTTGATCTCACATCGAGAAGACCTGCGTTTGGCATATATGAATGGACGCCCGGAGAATGGTCGGCCGCAACAGTCTCAAGTGTTTTTTGAAAAAATTCGGGTGGAGGAAGGTCGGGATTGCCAAGGCTGAAGTCACATACCTTGTCTGCGCCAAACTTGGCCTTAAGACCGGCACCTTCCTCGAACATCTTCCGAATCCAGGAGGCGCTTTCCATAAAGTCCAGCATTTTTTTGGCCACTGTGTTGTTGGATGACTGGCTCATTTTTTTGACCTCAGATATAATATAGTTTCCATTTAAGGGATTGCTCAGGGCGCGATTTGATGTACATTATGCTACGTCACTGAATGGTATCCGTAAAGCGCAGATTGCACCGGATGTCGTGTAGGATGGACATATACAGGAGATTTTTTTATAATGCATGATATGAAGATACAAATTGCGCCCTCAATATTGTCTGCAGATTTTGGCCGATTGGCTGAAGAAGTCCGGTCAGTAGAAAAGGCTGGAGCAGACGTGATTCATGTGGACGTCATGGACGGTCATTTTGTCCCCAATATTACCATAGGACCTATGGTAGTGAAGGCCCTACATTCGGTCACCGAGTTGCCTTTGGACGTGCATCTTATGATCGAATTTCCTGATCGCTACATAGAAGCCTTTGCCCGGGCTGGCGCTTCATGGCTTACTGTGCATGTTGAGGCCTGCACACACATCCACAGGACCATCAATGCCATAAAGGCCTATGGGATCAAGGCAGGGGCTGTGCTGAATCCTGCGACACCGCCATCGACTCTTGAATATATTCTGGCAGATCTGGATTTGGTACTTGTGATGAGTGTGAATCCTGGCTTTGGTGGTCAGCATTTTATCCCCTCGTCTCTTGATAAAATCAGACATCTGCGAAAACTCTTGGCGAGTTTGGATCACTATGTGCCTATTGAAGTGGATGGGGGCGTGAATTTGCAGACTATTGAGGATGTTGTATCAGCGGGCGCTGATATCTGTGTGGCCGGATCGGCAATTTTCGGTGCTCGCGATTATGCGGCGACTATAGAAAAATTAAAGGAGCTTGGCCGGAAAGGGCTTGATGGGCGCGGCGGCTCTGTTTTATGATTTTCTATCAGGAGTCAAAAAAACAGGGGAGCACAAGCTCCCCTGTTTTTTTCTTCTTTTTTAGATTTCAAGTATGTTAGCAGCCCTCGATAGCCTTTCTCTTTGTTTTGATGTTTACGGCTTCGCCGGCCTTAAGTTTGCATTTGCCGTCGACCGTGATGACTATTTTCTCTTTATCGATCGATTCGACTGTGCCTTTGCATTTTGCTGCCATGCTGACGCCTGCAATGCTCAATGAGAAAAGAATAGCCAAAGCCACTGATGTAATTTTCTTGCGCATAACTCCCCCTTACTTAATTAAGTTGTTTCAAGTAAAAATTTACCTTGAATAACAATACAGGATAATTGTACCTTTTGCCAAGTAATTCTACTATACGAAGGTGTGGTCTTGTGTCAAGCTGTTCTGGCCGATAGATAACTAGTGCCTGAACGGAAACCCTAAATTTTGTTTTCTCAATTTAGGTCGTGGACAATTAACATATTAAGGTTATTGCCTTTTTTAAATTCAAAACTCAAAACTTAGAACTCAAAATTGTGTCTGAACGGCCTTTTCGTTCAGACACTAACTATACTTAAAGTGGTTGCAAAATCCTGGGTTTTGTTCTAGAGCAGCATAGCTGAATCTTTAAAGCAATCACGGGAAGCCCTTTTGCAGGGCAGCCAATGCCGGCAATAGGTGGATATAAAGAAATTTTTTTAGGAGTTTTCTGAAGTTGAGGCGCAAAATTTCCGATAAATATATAAAGAGCCTCTTGCAAGACTCAAGATTTTAAACTTAAGGTACTGTTCCGATTTATCCGGAGTTAGGTAGAAAACAAAAGCCTTCAAGAACATACATGGTTAGGTAACGAGCGAATTAATGGCAGCATCTTACGAAAGAGACCGGGATTATGTCTCTTGCGGCATGAGCTTACCCCGGAGTCGTAGCCAATTTGGGCCTTTGTTGGATTTGGCAGTAAAGTTTAATTCTGCTTTTTTGATGGCACATGACCTAGATGAAATCCTTCAGGCCGTTCTGGTTGGAGTAACTGTTGGAGAGGGTCTGGGTTTTAACAGGGCATTTCTATTTCAACTGAATACTGAAAAAAAATACCTGGAAGGCAAGTTGGCAATTGGCCCGGCAAATCCTGAAGATGCCGGGCGGATATGGGCTGAGATATCTAAAAAGCAGCTTTCCCTTTTTGAAATCCTGGATGATGTTAAAGAGGCATTTTATAATGGGGCCTATCCACTCAATCAACTTGTAAGACAGATAAAGGTTCCACTTTCAGAAAAAGACCACATATTGGTAAGGGCAGTGAATGAGAGACGTGCCTTCTGGGTTGGAGGCAAGAGCGAAAACGGTTCAGTTGCTCCGGAGGATCTTGTGGAGATCCTGGGTGTGGGTGAGTTTGCCGTTGCCCCACTTTTTGATCAAGAAGATGTCTATGGCGCAATACTTGCTGACAATTTTGTTACCGGACGACCCATAGATCAGGGAGATGTTGATGCCCTTCAGCTCTTTGCAGGTTTTGCTTCCATAGCAGTAGGCAAAACACGTATGTGTGAGATGCTGGAGGAGAGGATCCGGGCGCTGAGGACCCTGAATGAAGAAGTGGAGCGGAACAAGGATCAACTGGTTGAGGCGGAAAGGTATGCTGCCCTGGGGAGGATGGCTGACCAATTGCTTCATGAGATACGAAATCCCCTTGCAACAATAGGGGGCATGGCCGGAATCCTTAAGAGAAAACTCAGGGACTCTGAATTAATTAATTATGCCGAGACCATGGTTAGAGAAAGTGAGCGTGTGGAAAGGACCCTGACTGCGATTTTAGATTTTGCCAAGGTCCCTAAGTTGAATCAGGAACTGGTTAGGGTCTGCGATCTGCTAAAGGCCTCTCTGGCCCTTTTACAGTCAGAATTGGATAGACACAACATAACATTGAATGTTGTTTTTCCTGATTTTGAGCCGGTGCTCTTCATTGACCGCAAATACATCCAACAGGCCTTTTTAGGCATATTTAAGAATGCTGTGGAGGCCATGCCGGAGGGCGGACTGCTGACAGTTTCAGTGTCCGCACATGAAGGAGATGTTGAGATTCAGATAACAGATACAGGACTTGGAATGGCCAAGGGGTACCTGAACAAGGCGGATGAGCCTTTTTTTACCACCAAAACATACGGGCTGGGCCTTGGCCTGAGCTTGGCAAAACGGGTAATTGAGTTGCATGGCGGGTTTATGTGTCTGACGAAAAACGAGCTGGGGGGTACAAACGTAAGTATTACCCTTTCTGGTGTGAGGGCTTAAGTCAGAGACTGCCATGAATGCTTTTCCCTGTCTGGATTTCATAGATACACACGCTCATCTTGACATTCCACCCCTGTCCGAAGATCAGGCTGGAGTAATCAGCAGGGCGGAGAAGGCCGGGGTTTGCCAGATCATTACTATAGGAATAGATCTGTCGAGTTCAAAAAAAAGTCTTGAGCTGGCAGAGCAATTTCCTCAGGTTTATGCTGCCGTAGGCATTCATCCCCACGACGCAAAAGGGGCTTCAGACGAGGTATATAAAGAGCTTCTGGAGCTTGCCGTTATTCCGAATGTGGTTGCCTGGGGTGAAATAGGGCTTGATTTTGTCAAGGAATATTCACCAAGGGACATCCAGCGCGAGGTCTTTCGCCAACAGATCCAAATGGCTGGACAAGTTGATTTGCCTATTATAATTCATAACAGGGATGCACATGTAGAGACGGTTGAAATATTGAGAGAAGAGGCTGCTGGGACCTTAAGGGGCGTAATGCATTGCTTTTCCGGTGATGTAAAAGTGGCAAAGCAGGTCCTGGATTTGGGTCTTTTCATATCCGTAACTGGTATTGTCACTTTTCCCAAGGCGGAAGTAGTCAAAGAGGTTGTGCGCTATGTACCATTGGACCGCCTGCTTATCGAGACCGACTCTCCATTTTTAAGCCCGGTCCCATACCGCGGCAAGCCGAATGAGCCGGCTAGGGTCGTCCATGTCGCAGAGGAGATCGCCAGGATCAAAGAGGTGCCTTTAGAGGAGATTGCTCGATGTACAAGCGCCAATGCCAGGGACCTTTTTAGATTACCTGCGCCCTAGTTCTTGCATAAACGTTTACAGTTCGGTGGAGCGGATAGAAGGTTCGTATTCAAACGTAGTTGGACTTCCCGTAGATAAGGTAATAAAAGTATCTTATAGGGCTGGAGGTCTTAAAGTTAAGAGACTGCTATGGAAATCGCAGTAGTTCATCTGGGTCATCGAACCGCTAATGAACGCCAATAAACGCGAATATTTTTTACTACGAACTACACAAAAATGGGCACTTTCCAATCAGGCCCTATGTAGTATAATAAAATAATGGAAATTTAATTGAGCATATGATCTCGCAAAATCTGCAAGAGCTGAAGTCCCGGATAGCCGGGGCCGCACAAAGGAGCGGCAGGCGTCCGGAAGATGTGCACCTGCTCGCTGTTACCAAGACAGTGTCTATGGACAGAATACGTGAGGCCATATCCTCAGGCCAAAGGCTTTTTGGGGAAAACTATGTGCAGGAGGCAGCACAAAAGCTTGAGTTCCTGGGGGACCTCTATCATGAGACTACCTGGCACTTCATAGGGCACTTGCAGAGAAATAAGGCCAAGCTGGCAGTGCGGTTGTTTGATTGTATTGAAACTGTGGATAATCTGAATTTGGCCCGCGCCCTTGATCGCCACGCAAAGGCAGCAGGAAAAAGATTGTCTGTGTATGTCCAGGTAAACGTAGCACAAGATCCGAAAAAATCAGGTCTTTCTCCGGAAGAGCTTCCAGTTTTTCTCACAGAGGCTGCAGAACTGTCCGGTATTGATGTCTGCGGTCTGATGACCATGCCTCCATGGGAGCCGGAACCAGAGTCATTAAGGCCGTGGTTTAGGGCCCTTCGTGACTTGAGGGATGAGATGAATGCCGGCTCGGGACATAGTCCGGGGCTCAGGGAATTGTCCATGGGAATGTCTCAGGATTTTGAAACAGCAATAGAAGAGGGGGCCACTGTGGTGCGTATCGGGACTGCATTATTCGGCCGGAGAGAGAGTGCTCAATAGGCAAAAGAGATGTTTGATATATTTATCAGGACACATTTTTCAGCCGCCCATTACCTCCGAAACTATCCCGGAGATTGTGAACGCCTTCACGGCCACAATTGGGATGTAGAGGTCGTGGTCAGGGCTGAAAAGCTGGATAAAATAGATATGGGGATTGATTTCCGGGACCTTAAAAAGGCAGTGGCCGAAGTATTGTCTGAACTGGACCATACCAATTTAAACGATCATCCCCGGTTCAAGGACAAAAATCCCTCATCAGAGAGGTTGGCTGAGTATATCTACAGCCGTGTCAAGGAAGATCTCAAGCCTTTTAGCGAGATAGAGTTGGCAAGAGTCACTGTCTGCGAGACATCCAAAACCGGAGTCACGTATTGGGAGGACTGAGATTATCGGTTTCTGAGACCTTTGTGAGCCTTCAGGGAGAAGGTGCATGGGCCGGATGGCCCTGTTTTTTTATCCGTCTGTCAGGCTGTAATCTCAGGTGCACCTATTGTGACACACGATATGCCTATAATGAGGGCGAAAAGAGGGATATCCCCGGTCTCATTAAGGAATGGAGGCAGAGCCGGATTGGCCTTGTGCAGGTTACCGGAGGAGAATCCCTCTTGCAGGCAGAAACGCTCATATTGCTTGAGGCCCTGCTGAATGAAGGGGCCAAGGTGCTTCTGGAGACCAACGGGAGTTTGGCCCTTGGGAATGTCCCCAGGGAGGTTGTTAAAATAGTTGATCGAAAGACCCCTGGGAGCGGTATGGAAAAATTTTTTCTTGAAGAGAACCTTGGTTGGCTGAATCAAGGGGATCAACTCAAGTTTGTGATAACAGACAGGGAGGATTATGAGTGGGCCAGGGAAGAGGTTATCAGACTGTGCCTTTCATGTTATACAGAGGTCCTGTTTTCTCCCGCATGGGGAAGGCTGGTCCCTTTTCAGTTGGCTGAATGGATTATAGCAGACAGGCTTTCTGTGAGGTTCCAGATCCAGTTGCATAAAATCCTTTGGGGAGAAAAAAGAGGTACTTGATTGGTAAAAGGCGTTGACAGGATTATTTAAATAATGTAAAAACAATTTGAAGTAAATTCTGAATGGGGGTTCATTCGGTCTAAGTTCCTATTTTTATTGGATGTTGGGCCTTTGGGGGGGAAGGAAACAAAAAATGATTGATCTTGATTATTCATTCTTTGCGGAACTTATTGGGTATTTGATCCTGCTGGTTATCCTGAATGGTATGCTTTACAAGCCTATTCGCAGATTGCTTGCAGAGCGTGCATCCCGGATGGCGTCTATCCAGAGCGATGTTGATAAATATGAGCGCAATGCCGAGCAGCTTCTTAAAGATTTTGATACAAAGCTGGCCGAAGCTCGTTCATCCGGGCAAGGGGCAATGGAGAAGTTGAAGCAGGGGGCCAGGGAGGAAGAGCATCAAATATCTGAGGTCAGCAGTAAGGAGGCTGATGCCAGAAAGCAGGAGTTGATGGCTGAACTTACATCAGAGATCGACGGGGCAAGGAAGGATCTTACGGCAAAAGTTGAGGCTTTTGCTATGGATATTTCGCAGAAGCTCCTGGGGAGGACCATATAATGAAGTATACGAGGAAGGGTTGGACTGGTACTTGGTTTCTGGTCATAGCTTTTTCTTTTGTGGCCCTTTTGATAACCATGGGAGGTTTGGCAGGGGCTGCTGACGAAGGGATAGTGCATGATACTCCGGGTGTTGAATCAGTCCATGATACTGCCACCGGAGGAGGCCATGAGATGGCATCCCACGGTGAAGAGGGTGCCGCCCACGGAGAAGGAAACGGAGAACATCACGGGCTGACTCACAGCCAGGTAATGAATTTTATTTGGCATTGTCTTAACTTTTCCATTCTTGTTTTTTTGCTTGTAAAATTTCTGCGCAAGCCGATTACAGATGCTCTTAAAGGTAGGACTGAATCAATACGGGCCGGGTTTGAAGAGTTGGAGGCTAAACGGGCTGATGCAGAGCGCAAGTATGCAGAGTATGAGACCAAGCTTTCCACTATGGATGAACAGGCAGCACGTATACTGAAAAATTTTACTGAGCAAGGTGAGTCAGAGAAAGAAAAGATTATAGCCCAGGCCCATGAGGCTGCAGAGCGCATCAAGGCCCAGGCGGAATTTTATGTGCAGCAGGAGCTTGCCAAGGCAAAGACCGAGCTGCAGACCGAAGTGGCTGATATGGCCGTCAAGATGGCGGAAGATCTAATTCGCAAGAACCTGAATGAGGAGGATCATCATCGTCTCATCAGTGAATATCTTGAAAGGGTGGTGCAGAAAAATTGACCAATACAGTCATAGCTAAAAGGTATGCTAAGGCCCTCTTTGCCGTTGCCAAAGAGGAAGGGAAGTTAGAGGCCTATAGTGAGGCGCTGAAGGACATAGACGCCTTTTTGGAAGGAAGTCCTGATGTAGAGGCCGCCCTTATCAGTCCGGTGTTTCCGGCTGACATTAAACAAACCGTCCTGGAGGAGATTATCAAGGCATCAGGGGTGGAAGATGCCCTTGCAATTTTCCTGCGGCTTTTGGTGGAGCGTGGCAGAATACAGTACTTGAGGATGATTGTGAGCTGTTTCCAGGAGTTCATGGATGAAGAGACCGGGGTAGTGCGGGCGGTGGTCCGCTCCGCGGTTCCTTTGCCTGAAGATCTGCGGGACAAATTTTCAGAGGTCCTGGCAAAGGTTACCGGCAAGCAGGTTACTTTACAGATAGAGGAAGATCCCGCCATAGTTGGCGGTGTAGTTGCCCATATAGGCGATATGGTTCTGGACGGCAGTATCAGGAGCCAGTTACAAAGTATCAGAGAATCCATAGGAAGGGGTGAGCTGGGATAATGGCACAGATAAAAGCGCAAGAAATTAGTGACATCATAAAGAAACAAATTCAGGACTACGAAAAGACAATTGATCTAGCCGAGACAGGTACGGTCCTATCGGTCGGTGATAATGTCGCTCGTGTCTATGGCGTACGCAACTGCATGGCTATGGAACTTTTGGAGTTCCCCGGGGGCATCATGGGAATCGCCCTGAACCTTGAGGAGGACAATGTCGGTGTTGCCGTTATGGGTGAGGTCAGGGGGATCAGAGAGGGTGACCTGGTTAAGAGGACGGCCAGAATCGCTGAGGTGCCTGTGGGTGAGGCCATGCTTGGCCGTGTTGTAGATGCCCTTGGCGCCCCGATAGACGGGCAGGGTCCAATCGACGCAAAAGACTCTAGTCGTATTGAGATGAAGGCCCCTGGTGTAATCCAGAGGAAGGGCGTCCACGAGCCATGCTACACCGGTCTTAAAGCGGTTGACGCAATGACACCCGTAGGCAAGGGCCAGCGTGAGCTTATCATCGGTGACCGCCAGATCGGGAAGACGGCCATTTGCGTGGATGCTATTATTGCCCAGAAAGAAACAGATGTGTACTGCATATATGTTGCCTGCGGGCAGAAGCAGGCCACAGTGGCCTTGGTTGCCGAGGCCTTGCGCCGTCATGGGGCCATGGAATACACCACTATCGTCGCGGCAAGCGCCAGTGAGCCCGCATCCCTGCAGTACCTGGCTGCCTTCTCCGGCTGCGCTATGGGCGAATACTTCCGCGACCGGGGGAAACATGCCCTTATTCTCTATGATGACTTGTCAAAGCAGGCGGTATCTTACCGTGAGCTTTCATTGCTGCTGAGGCGTCCTCCTGGACGTGAGGCATATCCTGGTGATATTTTCTACAACCATTCAAGGCTTCTGGAAAGGGCGTCCAAGCAGAACGATGAACTGGGCGCAGGCAGCCTTACGGCCCTGCCTGTCATTGAGACCCAGCAGGGTGACGTGTCTGCATATATTCCAACGAACGTTATTTCCATCACGGACGGTCAGGTCTACCTGGAGCCGGCGCTCTTCTTTGCCGGTGTCCGCCCAGCCATCAACGTTGGTCTATCAGTGTCCAGGGTCGGCGGTGCGGCCCAGGTAAAGGCCATGAAGCAGGTCGCAGGTACTCTGAGGCTTGATTTGGCCCAGTATCGTGAGCTGGCGGCATTTGCCCAGTTCGGTAGTGATCTGGACAAGTCCACACAGGCCCAGTTGACACGCGGTGAACGTCTGGTCGAGATCCTGAAGCAGCCACAGTATATGCCTCTTCCAATGGAGAAACAGGTAACCATCCTCTATGCCGGAACAAAGGGGCATCTGGACGAGTTGCCGGTTAATGTGCTTGGAGATTTTGAAAAAGAGCTCTATGAATTTGTCAGCAATAAGCATCCTGATATCTTCAGTGAACTCAAGGAGAAGGAAGCCATAGATGACGGTCTTGACAAGAAGATGAGTTCGGCAATCAGTAGTTTTGTCACGGAGTTCAAGGCTAACCGTAATCTTTAGGAGCGAAGGGGGCTGTTGGTAAATGGCGGCACTGAAAGATATACAGCTTAAGATAGTAGGTATAAAAAAGACTGCGCAGATTACTAAGGCCATGAATATGGTGGCTGCGGCGAAACTGCGCGGGGCACAGCAGCGCATGGAGGACTTTCGTCCTTATGCTGAGAAATTTGCCGGTGTTATGGGGGAGTTGGCAGGTGCGGGTGTTAACCCGGATGCCTTTCCGCTCATGGCAGCCAGGCCTGTGAAGAAGGTCATGTTGATAGTCGTGACCTCAGACAGGGGCTTGTGCGGGTCTTTTAATGCCAACATTCACAAGGCTGCTGTAAAATTCCTCAAAACCCAGCAGGAAGATGGCCGCGAAGGCTGCCTTGCCTGTGTGGGAAAGAAGGGTAATGCCTTTTTTAAGAGGAGCCCGTTTGAGACACTGCATAGCAGCGTGGACATCATGGACCATATCCAGATGTTCAACGCAAGGCAGGTAGGGCAGAAGGTCATTAGTCTGTTTCTGGAGGAAAGGGTGGATGAGGTCCAGTTGCTTTATGGACGTTTTGTAAACGTGGGGGTGCAGCGTCCCACTATGAATCGCATCCTGCCGATCAGCACAGAAGGCCTTGAAGAGGCCGAGGGGGGAGGGCCCGAAGGCCCGAAGGCTACATATACTTATGAGCCTGATCCTGAAGAAATACTTAATCAGTTGTTGCCTATGTTCGTAAATGTACAGATTATGCATGCCATGCTGGAAACCGGGGCGAGTGAGCAGGCAGCCCGTATGACGGCAATGGACAATGCTACGCGTGCATGTAAGGATATGGTTGATGATCTCACCATGGTCTTCAACAAGGCCAGGCAGAGTGCAATAACCGCGGAACTTATGGATATCGTTGGCGGAGCCGAGGCCCTCAAGTAAGGGTGAGGGGCCGTTAGAGAAAAATATTCGGCGCCTATTTAAGGCGTCTGGGGAGGTAGGAAGATAAATGGCTAGTGAAACTGCAGCAAATATGGGGAAGATATCTCAGGTCATCGGTGCTGTTGTCGATGTGGAGTTTGAGCCTGGGAAAATACCGGCTATTCTAACCGGTCTTATGCTCACAAATCCAGCCATAAGTGATGAGGAGGATAATCTGGTCCTTGAGGTTGCCCAGCACCTTGGTGACAACATGGTGCGCACTATCGCCATGGATACCACGGACGGGCTGGTCCGTGCCATGCCGGTGAGGGATACGGGTGATCCCATAAGGATTCCTGTCGGCAAGCCGACATTGGGCCGGATTATGAATGTGGTAGGCCGGCCGGTCGATGGATTAGGGCCGGTTGACGACAGCGTGACGTTACCTATTCATCGTAAATGCCCTGAATTTGTTGAGCAGGACACCACTGTCAACGTCCTTGAGACCGGTGTGAAGGTCATGGATTTGCTGGTCCCATTCCCCCGTGGCGGCAAAATGGGTCTCTTCGGCGGTGCAGGTGTTGGAAAGACTGTTATCATGATGGAGATGATCCACAATATCGCCATGCATCACGGTGGTATTTCGGTCTTCTGCGGTGCCGGTGAGCGTACCCGTGAAGGAAACGACCTGTATCACGAGATGAAAGATTCAGGGGTCTTGCCCAAGGCCGCGCTGATCTATGGCCAGATGACAGAGCCTCCTGGGGCAAGGGCAAGGATCGGCCTTACCGGGCTTACGGCGGCAGAGTACTTCCGTGACGAGGAAGGCCAGGACGTGCTGTTCTTCATAGATAATATATTCCGGTTTACCCAGGCCGGTTCCGAGGTGTCGGCGCTGCTTGGCCGCATCCCCTCTGCAGTGGGTTACCAGCCCACACTGGCTACAGACCTTGGTGCATTGCAGGAGCGGATCACCTCGACGAACAAGGGTTCCATTACCGCTGTTGAGTGCGTGTATGTGCCGGCTGATGACTTGACTGACCCGGCTCCGGCCACTACGTTTGCTCACCTTGACGGTACAGTGGTCCTTTCGCGGGCGATTACAGAGCTTGGTATCTACCCTGCTGTGGACCCGTTGGACTCCACGTCACGTATTCTCGATCCCAATATCGTAGGTGAGGATCACTATAGAGCGTCAAGAGCGCTTCAGGTGACCCTGCAGAAATACAAAGAGCTTCAGGACATCATCGCAATCCTGGGTATGGATGAGCTCTCAGATGAGGACAAGCTCACGGTACAGAGGGCACGGAGGGCCCAGAGGTTCCTCTCCCAGCCATTCCACGTTGCTGAGACCTTTACCGGCATGCCGGGCAAGTTCATCAAGGTCGAAGATACTGTCCGTGCGTTCTTGGAGATCCTGGAGGGTAAACACGACGAACTGCCTGAGGCGGCGTTTTATATGGTAGGCGGCATAGAAGAAGCCGTGGAGAAGGCAGCCAAGATGGCATAATGACTCTGTTGGCGGATGAAGCTGAAGCTGAAGAGTAATAGCATCGTACAGGAATAACCCGGCTCTGGACAGTTGTGAGGTCACGGATGCGGGTCTAGGGAAAAGCAAATGGCAAATAAGATACTTCTGGAAGTAGTGACGCCGTCGAAGTTGTTAGTGAGCGAAGAAGTCGAACTGGCTACTGCACCTGGTGCTGATGGTGTGTTCGGTGCTATGGCAAATCACGCTCCTCTGTTGGCCACGCTTAAGATAGGTGAGATGCATTATCTCAATGATGGAAATACGGTCCGTATAGCTTTAAGCGGCGGTTTCTGCGATGTATCGAATAACCGGATGACCGTGCTGGCCGAGAGCGCTGAGATAAGTACTGAAATTGATGTTGAAAGGGCCCTCAAGGCCAAGGAGAGGGCTGAGCGCAGATTGCAGGAGGCCGTGACACGAAAGGAAGAAATTGACCTTGTGCGTGCCCAAGCAGCCATGACAAGGGCGCTTACAAGGATCCAGATAGCGGGTCACTAGATTCAACACACCGCAAATTAATGACATAGTTTTGTGTTAAGGGCAAGCCGCGTGCTTGCCCTTTTTATTTTTGTAAGCGTTCACAGTGCACCGCATCTGCAGGATATTCCCCATGATAGAAAAATCCGTTTCACAGGGCAGTCGGCCCTGGGCAGCTATTATACTTGCAGCCGGCAAGGGAACCAGGATGAAATCAGAGATCCCGAAGGTAATGCATAACCTCCTTGGAAGGCCCCTTATCGGGCATGTCATGGGCCTGTTAAAGAATTTGGATATTGCTTCCAGGGTCGTAGTAACTGGTCATGGCAGCGACCTTGTGAGAGATTATCTGAAAGAGTTTGATGTTAATCCTGTAGTGCAGGAGCAGCAGCTAGGTACAGGCCATGCGGTATTGTGTGCAAAGGCCGCTTTGGGAGAGTTCTGCGGCAATGTTTTGATCATTTGTGGTGATACGCCTTTACTGCAAGAAAGTACTCTTGCCTCTTTTATGGAAGATCATGTAAGTTCCGGAAGGATCCTCTCTTTACTGACTGCGCACCTGAAAGATCCAGCCGGATACGGACGGATACTCAGGTCAGTGTCCGGAGGGGCTCAAATTCAAGGAATAGTCGAAGAGAAGGATGCCACAGATGCCCAGAGACTGCTAACTGAGATAAATACGGGAATATATGCAGTTGATTCGGTTTTTTTATTTGATGCCCTTGATGCTATAGGATGCGACAACGTCCAGGGGGAGTACTATCTGACCGATATAGTAGGTGTGGCAGTGTCAAAGGGCGTCTCGGCAGGGGCTGTCAGCATTGCTACTGAGGATGAGGTCTGGGGAGTCAATTCGAGGATGGACCTTGCCAGGGCAGAGACTATTTTGTTGGATAGGAAAAAAAAGTTGTAAACGCTTACAGTTCGGCAGCACAACACCTCCTTTCAGCAAGTTAATTAGTGTCTGAACGAAGAGGCCGTTCAGACACAATTTTGAATTCTAAATTCTAAATTTTGAATTTAAAAAAGGAGGTAACCTTATGTGTCATATGGGGTTGACGTACGCATAACCAGTGGGTTTAATGTTTTTAAATATGGGAGATGGGACATGAGTGATCAGGAACTTCGTCTATTAGAAGATAAAGTCGATAGTCTATTAAGATATTGTGAACAATTGGTGTCTGAGCGGGATGATTTTTGTGGGCAGACACAGGAACAGGCTTCACAGCTAAAGGAACTCGAAGATAAATTGGCCAGGTTGGAGGAAGAGAGGGAAAATGTTCGTCTTCGGGTTTCGGACCTGTTGGGTAAAATCGACCAGGTCAGTATGTTTTCAAAAGGAACTGAGGATACTGCTACAGTATGTCAAACTGATATGCCTTTGGGCGTCTAGACAAATTGGAAACGACACAAATAAAATTTAATTTTTTTGGTCAGGTGTATGAACTGAAGGCCGATGATCCAGAGGTTGATGTCAAGGAGGTCGTAGAATATGTTCAAGGGAAGGTCAGAGAACAGGAGATCTCAAACAAGGGCTTGGCCCCTCACAAGATGGTGGTTTTGTCCATGCTTAACGTAGGTAAAGACTATATATTAGCCAGGCATCAATTGAAGGAATTAAAAGAGACGGTTGTTAGCAAAACCAGTCGATTGGTTGCCAAAATTGATTCCGCAATGGATTAAGTTGGCAGATTGTGGTATTATAATAAAAAAATTAACTTGAGTTTTTTCCCCTGCTGTGTTGGTGATTGGCAAAATTTGTTGAGCCAACTCTTTTTACAAGGGGGTCTCCTCTTCGTATAGGGATGGAAGGAGAGAAATCTTTTTCCCGAATAGCGTATGAGACGCCCACCTGGTTTTCCAGGTTCAATAGATTTTGTCCACACGGCATAAGCGGGGGATTATTTGGGCTATAACCCCATTCGGGTTCATATATATAAAACGGATATGGTAATAGGTTGCACATCCATGTGATGTGTTTAGAAAAAATTGAGCAACGGCTGGACCTGACTGCATGGTTAAAGGATGCCATGAAATTGTTTTGGAAATCCGGCCAATTTGCAATAATAGCTGGACTATTTTAACGAGGTTTTTTTTGCGAACAAAATTCTCTTAAGCAAAAACTCGAAAAAGTGAAGTTGATCATCTTAATTCGGGGTTTGGGAAAAGGCTTTGGACTGATTCATAAGAGGGATGTTTTATACCTGACGGGCCTTTAATAGTCACAGCACATTTTTTTGGGTCGATCCCGGCCCGGATTTCAACTGCCTGCCAAAATCCGTATGTAACCGTCATCAGACGCTCCACAAGGGAGCCGAGATGGGGTGTGGCCATCCTATATGGAAAGGAGGTGCCACCCATCATGGAATTTTCTTACTTTTTAATTTCGGCCATTTTGGGCTTGTGTGTCGGCTTAGCTGTAGGCATATGGTTTACCAAACGCAGGACTGTTGACACAGTTGATTCAATAAAAGAGGAAGCTGAACGCTTAAAGAAAGATGCCCAGGCAGAGGCAGAGAGACTGCGCAAGGAAACCAGGATCCAGGGACAGGAGGAGACATTTCAATTAAAAAAAGAGGCCGAGAAAGAGATAAAGGAGTGGAAGGTCGAACTGCACAGTCAAGAAGGGCGTCTAAAGCAAAAAGAGCAGCAGGTAAATCGCAAATATGAGCTGGTTGACCACAAGGAAATTGAGGTCCTTGAGAAGGAAAAAGCATTACAGCAGTCAGAGCATATGCTCCAGGAAAAGGGAAAAGAGATAAAGGGCCTGGTGAATAAACAGAGGAACCAGCTTGAAAAGATATCAGGTATGTCGGTTCAGGAGGCCAAGGACTGTCTGCTCGAGACATTAGAGATAGATGTTAGACAGGATGCGGCTAAACTGATAAAAAAGATAGAGACAGAGACCAAGGAGACTGCGGAGAAAAGGTCCAAGGAGATAATCTCGCTGGCCATAGCCAGGTATGCAGGTGAATATATAGCTGAACGGACTGTTTCAGTTGTACATTTGCCTAGTGAAGAGATGAAAGGCCGTATAATAGGCCGCGAGGGTAGAAATATCCGGGCTATAGAGGCAGCTACCGGCATAGATCTCATTATTGATGATACTCCTGAAGCCGTTCTTTTGTCCGGTTTCAATCCAGTGCGTAGAGAAGTGGCCAGGATTGCCCTTGAGAGGCTGATTGCTGATGGCAGAATTCACCCAGCCCGCATTGAAGAGGTGGTAAAAAAGGTAGAAAAAGAAATAGATAATACCATCCGGGAGACGGGAGAACAGGCTGCTTTTGATGTTGGAGCCTATGGGATTCATGCTGAACTAATAAAGCTTTTGGGCAAGCTTCGTTTTCGTACCAGCTATGCCCAGAATGTATTGCAGCATTCTATCGAGGTCGCTTTTCTTTGTGGGATAATGGCTTCTGAGTTGGGTGTTAACGTAAAGAAGGCAAAACGGGCCGGACTGCTTCATGACATCGGGAAGGCTGTGGACCATGAGGTGGAGGGACCGCATGCCATTATAGGTGCCGATCTGGCCAAGAAGTACGGTGAGTCTAAGGATATCGTACATGCTATTGCAGCACATCACGAAGATGTGAAACCGGATACAGTGATGGCGGTCCTTGTGCAAGCTGCGGACGCCCTTTCAGGAGCAAGGCCCGGGGCCAGGCGGGAAATGCTTGAGAGCTATGTGCGACGTCTGGAAGATTTGGAGGGTATTGCCAAGTCATTTGCAGGTGTCAAGAAGTCCTATGCCATCCAGGCAGGCCGTGAAATACGCATAGTTGTTCTCAGTGACAAGGTGTCTGATGCAGAGACCCCGTTTCTATGTCGGGAGGTGGCTAAAAAGATAGAGAGTGAGTTGAGTTATCCCGGTCAAATCAAGGTGACAGTGATACGGGAGACAAGGGCCGTGGAATATGCGAAATAGGTGTACATAAACATGGAGCAGGATATGAAAAGGGCCATGGAGCTCATTCATAGGGGAACTGTGGAGGTTCTTGATGAGAATGAGCTGGAGGGTAAACTGAAAAGAGCCATTGAGACCGGTATACCCTTAAGGATCAAGGCTGGTTTTGATCCAACCGCTCCTGATCTGCACCTGGGACATACAGTACTTATACAGAAGATGAAACATTTCCAGGATCTTGGCCACCGTGTGATGTTCCTCATAGGGGATTTCACCGGTTTGATAGGAGATCCGTCAGGAAAGTCCGAGACAAGGCCTCCTCTCACTCCTCAGCAGGTACAGGAGAATGCCGGGACATATAAAGAGCAGATTTTTAAGATTTTGGACCCGGAAAAGACCGAAGTTGTCTTTAACAGTGTGTGGATGCAGGAGATCAAGCCCATAGATATGATCCGTCTGTGTGCCAAGCATACTGTAGCCCGGATGCTGGAAAGGGATGATTTTAAGAAGCGTTTTCGGGCCCAAAAGCCCATAGGAATACATGAATTTATCTATCCCCTGATCCAGGGCTATGACTCTGTAGCCATAAAGGCGGATATTGAGCTTGGGGGCACTGACCAGACTTTTAACCTGTTGGTAGGGCGACACATGCAAAAAGAGTATGGTCAGGAACCTCAGGTTGTAATAACCATGCCGCTTCTTGAAGGGTTGGACGGGATCCAAAAGATGAGTAAATCTCTGGGCAATTATATAGGGATTACCGAACCGCCTCAGGATATGTTTGGAAAACTTATGTCTGTTTCAGATGATTTGATGTTCAGATACTTTGAATTGCTGAGCAGTCTTGATCTGGATGAGATAAAAGGGCTTAAGGACGGAATTGCTGACGGTCGTCTTCACCCCAAGGATGTGAAGATACGGCTTGCACAGGAGCTTGTGGAAAGATTTCATGGCGCTCGGGTCGCAGAGGGTGCAAAAGCAAATTTTGAGGCCCAGTTCAGCAGGGGAGAGGTCCCTGATGACATTCCGGAGTTCAAGTTATCTCTAGACGAAAAGACAATCTATCTTCCCAGAGTTCTCAAAGAGGCTGGTCTTGTGGCAAGTGCGTCTGATGCCAGACGACTTATCAAACAAGGTGCGGTCAGTATTGATGGCAACAAGGTGCGGTCTGAGGAAGTTGAGGTCCAGGTACCCCAAGCGGTCCTGAAGGTGGGTAAAAGAAGGTTCTTGCGAATTATGCGCATATGATTGCCTAAACGTTATTGAATGTCCTTGCACAAAAGAGGAGGCCAAATGCACCATCATCATCTGTCAAATCGTTATTTCCAAAAGGCCCAGAAACTGATTCCGGGCGGAGTAAACAGCCCGGTCCGCGCATGCAAGTCAGTGGGCTGTGATCCCATATTTGTCGAGAGGGGAGAGGGTTGCCGCTTATACGACGTAGATGGGAACCGGTATATCGACTATGTCTGCTCCTGGGGTCCGATGATTGTCGGGCATGTACACCCTGAGGTAAAGGCGGCAGTCGCCGAGGCCCTGGAATCCGGTACCAGTTTCGGAGTGCCGACCTGGCGTGAAGTGGCTCTGGCACAGAAAATAGTTGAGCTTGTGCCGTCTATTGAGCAGGTGAGGCTGGTAAGCTCAGGCACAGAGGCAACCATGAGTGCTGTCCGTCTGGCCAGGGGATATACTGGCCGAAAGAAGATCTTGAAATTTGATGGCTGTTATCACGGGCATGCGGATTCCTTCCTGGTAAAGGCTGGCTCCGGTTTGGCGACCCTTGGTATTCCGGGAAGTCCGGGAGTGCCTGAGGAGGTGGTATCCAATACATTGGCTGTGCCCTTTAATGATTTAAAGGCCCTCAAGACTGTTCTGGACAGAGAGGGGGATGAGATAGCAGCGATTATTGTGGAACCGGTCCCTGCCAATATGGGCATAGTCCCACCAAGAGAGGACTTTCTCCCTAAACTGCGGGAGTGGACCGAAGAAAAGGGCATAGTACTCATATTTGACGAGGTAATTACCGGTTTCAGGCTGGCTCCGGGTGGGGCACAGGAGTATTTCCAAGTAATACCAGACCTTACCTGTCTTGGAAAGATAATTGGTGGTGGATTGCCCGTAGGGGCCTATGGCGGCAAACAAGAGATCATGGAAAAGATAGCCCCTGTAGGTCCAGTGTATCAGGCGGGGACCTTGTCCGGGAATCCACTTGCCACTGCGGCCGGCCTTGCAACCCTTGATGTGGTGAGCCGTCCGGGATTCTATGAAGTCCTGGAAGAAAGGGCAGATGCCTTGGGAAACGGGCTTGTTGAGATTGCCAAGCGACATGGGGTAATCTGCTGTTTGCAGCGTATGGGGTCCATGATGACGACTTTTTTTGGCCAAAGAGGTCCTGTTGTTGATTTTGAGGCTGCTCTTAAGTCCGATACTGATCTTTATGCCCGCTTTTTCAGGAATATGTTGGAGGAGGGCGTTTATCTGGCTCCATCCCAATTTGAGGCAGGTTTTGTCTCCATGGCCCACGGATGGGATGTGATTGAAGAGACTCTCAAGGATGCTGAATCCGCATTCAAGAATCTTGGTTAGGGCGTAATTATTCAATCCTTGTCTGAAGGAATGTGAACAGTTAGCTTAAAAGAAAAATCAAGGGCCGGTTTGATACAAATGGATTGACAGTTGTGTTTTCCTGTGCTAATTGATAATCTAATTTCTTAGGAGAGTTTTTTAATGATATAAAAATGAATGAGGCCCCGTTCAGTTTGGTTAACGGAGTGGCCTGTCGGCAAATAAGTTATGGTGATACATGGGCACTATAAAAAAGGAATTTGCATCGCAGTTTCGCGGGTTCAGTGTTGCCAGTGCTATTGCTATGTCAGTGACTTTTTCCATCTTTGCCGGGGTGATTACGGGGTATTATCTGGATCTCTGGCTATTTGACGGGCAAAGTCATTGGCTTACCATTATCTGTCTTTTTTTGGGGATTGCCGGAGCTGTTAAGAATTTTCTTATCCTGACCAAGCGTTTTAGCAAGGAACCTGGGGAGAAAAAGGGGAAAGATCAGCCAGGGGCACATACTTCAGGTCGCTAAGATAATGTTTAAGACAGTAATCAGCGGACATATAGACGAACATTTCATAAAGTACTATAAGAGTGCTAACTGGATTCTTTTGGTCTTGATGGTGGTTGTAGCCAATATGGTATCTTCTCTTGATATGGTCACCGGTATCCTGGCTGGCGGGTTTATAGCCAATCTAAATTGTATAGGGCTTGAGCGTGATTGCAAGCGCATTGTGCGTTGGCAAACTATGATTGTTTATTATGGAGGGTTTGCTGTCAGATTGGGGCTTATTGTCCTGGCAGTGACAGTGGCTTTTTTAATATTTCCCAAATTAATTTCACCCATAGGGTTTTTTATAGGCCTTTCGGTTGTGGTGATTAACTTTTATATATTGTTGTTGGCTATGGTGATTCAAAGAGTTCGTTTTAAGGAGGCTGTCTAGCCATGGAACACCCGTTACTGTTTTTGAGTATTTTATTGGATGCCATCGGGCTGCCTGCCCATGGAGGGGAGGGCGTACTTGCAAAGGTCCTTGCCCCGCACATGCAGTATAGCTATCTTGCCATGATTCTTTGTATTGTCCTGGCCAAGGCAGCTACCAGCAGAATGGAGATGATACCTACGGGTATGCAGAACGTCATGGAGGCCTTTGTGGGAAGTCTTGATGATTTTCTCTATGATCAAACCGGTGACAGGAAGAAGGCCTTGATCATCTTTCCGATGATTGCCACATTTGCCTATCTGATACTTCTCTCCAACTATATGGGGTTGATTCCGGGCTTTATGTCCCCTACTGCCAACCTCAACGTGACACTGGGTCTCACTGCCGTTTCAATATTTACATACCATGCCTTAGGGTTCAGATTCCATGGAATAAAGTATCTCAAGCACTTCATGGGTCCCGTTCCGGCCATGGCCCCTATTATGATACCCATAGAGATTTTCAGTCACATTGGGCGTATCCTTTCGCTCTCTATACGACTCTTTGGGAACATGGTATCCAAGGAGATCCTCCTTGGTCTGCTGTTTATGCTGGCAGGGCCTTATCTGGCACCTCTGCCGATCATGATCCTGGGTTGCCTGGTGTGTCTGATTCAGACGTTTATTTTCATGATGCTTTCCATCGTGTATTCAGTGGAGGCCATGGGGGGAGAGCATTAATAGTTTAGCGAAGAAGGCCAAATTAAACATATTTTATTATTTCACACAGGAGGGAATGACGTGAAAAAAGTTTCTCTGGTTTCTGTTTTGTCGGTGTTAATGGTTTTGGGCTTTGCCGGTCTGGCATTGGCTACTGATGGTGACATCGAAAAAGGTGGCCACATGGGGTTCCTTATGGCTGCCTCTGTCCTGGCTGCAGGTCTTGCCGTCGGTATCGCTGCATCCGGATGCGGTGTGGGCATGGGTCATTGCGCCAAGGGTTGCCTCGATGCGACTGCACGCAACCCAGAGCTTGCCGGTAAATTCACTGTTACCATGTTCATCGGTCTGGCCCTGATTGAGTCACTGACAATTTACGCATTGGTCATAGCCTTGATTGTTCTTTATGCCAACCCGATGCTGCCGGCTCTCAAAGGAATCTTCGGACTATAAATAGGTCAAGAAGATACAACTGAGAAAGAGTTTAAAGGGCTGCGGGGTAAAAATCCCGCAGCCTTTTTTTGTTACAGGGGTGGGCCTTCAGCTATGATGTTTCCTCCGTCTGGTCCCCCGCCCGGTCCCAGTTCTATTATCCAGTCTGCAAGATTCAGTATCTCAGGCTGGTTTTCGATGAGTATGACCGAGTGGCCCTGCTCAAGAAGTTCGTCAAGAACCGGAATAAATCTTTCCAGGTCCCTTGGGTGGAGACCACGGGATGGCTCATCCATGATGTAGATCGTGGGGTCATTGGCCTGTTTCGTGAGTTCCCTGGCGAGCTTGAGTCGTTGGGCCTCACCGCCTGAGAGTGTGCAGGTAGGTTGCCCAAGTTTGAGATATCCAAGCCCGATCCTTTCAATAACCTCCAGAGGGCGTCTTATTCTGGGTATCCTGGCAAAGAAATCAGCCGCATCCTTTACTGTCATATCCAGGACTTCTGCCATGTTCAGTCCCTTATACCTTATTCCAAGGGCCTCCCTGTTGTAGCGCATTCCTCCGCAGAGGTCGCAGGTTGTCTTGATTGACGGGAGATACTGCAGGTCCAGATCAATAAAGCCCTGGCCCTTGCACCTTTCACATCTTCCGCCCTTGCGGGTAAGGCTGAAGTAGCCAGCCTTATAACCCCGGCTCCTGGCCTCCGGCGTCCTGCAGAATAGGTTTCTTATGTGGGTAAAAATACCCATATACGTTGCAGGCATTGAGAACCGGGCCTTTGTAAGTGGTGTCTGGTTTACCAGGATTGTCTTAGGTATAGTGGACAATCCACCCTTCAGGATTATTTTTGTCTTTTTAGAAGATCCGTCTCTAGGGTCACTGCGGATCGCATGATATAATTCGTCAGTCACCAGGGTACTTTTGCCGGAACCGGAAACACCTGTTACACAGACCAGGCAGCCAAGAGGGAATGTCACTGTAATGTCTCTGAGGTTATTTTTCTGCGCATTACAGAGGATTACCTGCCCATGGATTTTTTTCTTATGACCATGCCTTTTGAGACGTCTGTTTCCTTGGAGATACGGTCCTGTAACGCTGTCTTGGTCTTTTGCCATATCTTCGGCCGTGCCGGAGAAGACCAGGCATCCTCCTTTATCTGCTGCTCCGGGACCCAGCTCAATTACATGGTCTGCCTTTCGAATGATGTCAAGGTCATGTTCCACTACTATTATTGTGTTGCCCTGATCTTTTAAATGGATGAGGTTTTGCCATAGGGCTTGTTGTTCGCGCGGGTGCAGACCTATTGTGGGCTCATCCAGTATATACAGAATCCCGGTCAGGTCCCGGCCAAGCTGGGCACCCAGGCGCAGCCTTTGGATTTCTCCGCCTGACAGGGTTGCAGTCGGTCGATCGAGTTCGAGATAACCAAGACCCATTTCCTCTAAGGGTTTGAGCCTGGATGAAATGGCTTCGATAATGCGGATTCCTGCCTGGATGTTTCTAATTTCACGGGATTTTTCTGAAAATCCCGTGAAAAAGGAAAGTAGCCATAGGTAGGTCTTGTGTACAGACCATGTCATGAGATCAGGAAAGGTCCTGTCTTCTATGCGGACACTTCGGGCAAATGGGTTTAACCCGGTCCCGCTGCATTTCCGGCAAGGTTGAGCCGATTTGTTTTTGCCCTTGCCTTTGCAGGAGAGGCACATTCCATCCGGGTGGCTGGATGAAAATGTCCTTGGACTGAGAGCGGGGAAAGACTCTTGGCATTTAGGGCAGGTCATCTTCTCACTGAATGTAAGTATCTCAGGCCGTTCCCCTTTAATCTCTATCACCACGGAACCGTCTCCCTGACTTAGGGCCAGGGTAAGAGAATCTGCAAGGCGTGAAAGGATCCCTGGTTTCACTATCAGACGATCCACTACCAGTTCCAGGGACTTGGGTTTTTCCCCCAATGTTATTGGGGCATCCAGGGTAAATGGCTTTTTATCTATTTTTACCCTGAGAAAGCCATCCTTTTTCAAATGCTTCAGTATGTCGTCCGGGGGTATCAGATCCATCTTTCGAGTCAGGGGCGCCATCAAGATCAATTTTGTACCCTCTGGAAGATCCAGAATCCTGTCAGCCATCTGATCTACACTAAGGGCACCGATTTCTATTTGGCACTTTGGGCAATGTGGCTGGCCACATGTGGCAAAAAACAGGCGCACGAAGTCTGCTATACCGGTGAGTGTAGCCACACTGGACCTGGGGCTGCGCACAAAGGGCTTCTGTTCAAGAGCAATGGGGGGAGGGATGCCTTTTATCGCATCCACCAAAGGCCTGTCCCATAGGTCGACAATACGTTTTACCGCCATGCCCAGAGATTCGAGGTAGCGATATTGACCCTCGGCAAAAAGCACATCCAGGGCCAGGGTTGATTTGCCTGAGCCCGAGGGACCGGTCAGGACTGTAATTTTTCCCAGCGGTATCGAAAGGTCAAAGCCCTTCAGGTTGTGTTGACGGACATTGATGATATCTATGGTTTGATTTGTCATGCGTTATGAGTTATCGTAATCGTGCAGGTGCGGTGCCATGTGAACGCTTACGAGTTATCTATGGAGGCTCACGTTATACTTTGTCTTAACAAGAAAGGAAAGAAAGACCATACAGAACGCTTGGAAGCGGAAAGGGCACTGGTGGCCCTCCCGGACTTCAAATCCGGTGCACCGGGTGAAGAGCTCGGTGGGTGGGTTCGATTCCCATGCGCTTCCGCCATTTGATTCCAGTGTTAGCCGCTTTTTTTCTGATCTCTTTCCTCAAGTAGATACTTGCGGAGCAGTCTCTCTGCATGCATTACATAGAGCATATATACTCTATCGTCCTTTACTCGATAGAAAATCCGACATGGTCCAACTATAATTTCTCGGTATGGTGTACGCTTTAGTTCGGGCGGTCTACGACCGGATTCCGGAAATTGCTCAAGTAGTGCGGCACGCTTAAAGACTTTCTCTACCAATCTCTGAGCAGCCCTGAAATTATCTAAAGCAATGTATTCGGCAATCTCGTCAAGATCTAGCAGGGCAGGCTCAGTCCAAATCAACTGAGCCATTTCTTCATCTTTCCCTTTGCTTCTTTCTGAGTATAGGTGTGGTTCTCCAGAACAGCTCTTTCACCTCTTGCTATTCCTTCAAGAATACGCATCCGATCCTGCATAAATTCAAAGGCTTCTACATCAACAAGATAGGCTGATGGCTTGCCATGCTCCGTAATGAGGATCGGATCACCAGATTCACGCAGGTCTGCCAGAATCTTTGTTGCTTGCCTCTTCAATGTGGTTACTAGTTCTGTTCTCATAATAGTGATACTATTCTATCACTTTTCCATTTTCAAGCACTTCCTGCAGCTAACCTGCATAACCTGCCCGCCGTGGCAAAACGATAAACTTTTATGGGGCAAGAAACTATGGAAAATTCAGAAAATCGGAACAAGTCTGCCAGTCCGGTTAATGTAATGGTTAGCGATAATTATATTTTTCAGGACGAATTGCAACGATGTCGCCATAAGGATTATTAATTTTCCCCCCTTACTCAACATCACTTTTTAAATTTGACAACCCATCCCCTAAGGTCCATACTCAAAATTAGCGAATAACAGATATTTTCTGCCCTCAACCTGGCCGAAAATGTCCGGTTTTCAAAAAACTGTAAAGTATTCCGACACCATTTTGAGGCGAATTTTCAATTATGAAGTTTTGTATATTAACTATCTTATTAAATACCAATTATTTATTATATCAAATTTAAAAAATCATTATTTTTATAAAATGCGAACATTCGCAGAATAATTGTTCGGGCGTGCTGCGCACGCCCGAATGCGGAGCTGAGCTATCGCTCCCTACCGCTGATTTATTCGGATGTGCGCTGATTCGCACATCCGAATAAATCCGCTGGAGCTAAAGTCGTCACGGACTTCAAGCTTGCAGCTTGAGCCCGCGACGCCTTCGCTCAGCTCCGCATTATACATGAGGGATTTAGATAAATTGAGTCTGTGGCCTAATAAAAATCAATGGAAAAGTTGGAGCCTCCCAAGCAAATTGACTGCCATTGGTGCTCTATTAGGCTTTCTATCTTTCAGTTTCTACTTTCTCGAAAAGACATTCAATATATTGGATTATGTCTTACAAGATGATCTAAAACCGGATGTGAGTGTTAATCTTCAGTTTCCATATGAACGGGTAGATAAATCTGTCAAACAGAACAAACGTAATCCTGAACTTACAATAACCAATATAGGCTCAATAACCATTTCCCCGATCAAAGTTGATGTAAACATGTTTGCCTTAAGCCCATCTCTTGATGAAATAACTTCTGCCGCGATATTGAATTATAGAACGCATGGACACTTAATTTTCGAACCTGAATTAAAACCGGGATCATCGGTTACAGCTTCCTTAGTAGGCATCAAAAATTGGGCTCAACCTGCGGCATATCGTATACGCGTCGAAGTTTTTATACTGCACAACAAAGAGATACCTAATTTAACGTTATTATACCTTATTGATGAAAATGGAATAAAGGCAGAAGGTTCAAAATTATCAAAATCAAAGGCGCAAAAAATCAAAACAGCAATTCTTAACTTCGAAAAAAATAATGATGCAAAAAAGAAATTGACGCTAACTGCACCGTTAGAAGGTGTTTGGGTACCTCATGCGGAACCAGGTGTTAATTTGCACCTTAATGAAGATGGCACTTTAACAGTAAAATGGCATTTTGTATAATCGGGTAGCCGGGGGTTTTTCTCCCCCAGCCCCCACACCACCCCGCATGCGTTGCGACATGAAGTCGCTTATTTTATTGCTGATCTCAGAATCAGCCTGCCGTATCGCCGGCAGTTTCTTACCCCAACATGCATTACTGGTAACGGCAATGTGTGAAGCTTGGGGGGGCAATGTAGTCCTCAGTCTTAAGACTGAAAGAGTGAATCGTGAGAGGAACTCAATTCTGGTAGCATCAAAGGAAAAATATGTCAGACGGAAAAATTGAAAAATTGGCCGTATTAATAGATGCAGACAACGCCCAACCTTCTATTGTTGACGGGCTACTATCGGAAATCGCAAAGTATGGGACAGCCAATGTAAAAAGGATTTACGGTGACTGGACGCTGTCAGGCCTTAAAGGGTGGAAGGAAGTTCTTTTACAGTATTCAATACAGCCCATACAGCAATTTGGGTATACTTCAGGAAAAAATGCAACCGACAGTGCATTGATAATTGACGCAATGGATTTACTTTACACTGGCAAATTTGATGGTTTTTGCATCGTATCCAGCGATAGTGATTTCACTAAGTTAGCGTCAAGGATAAGGGAAGCCGGTCTTTTTGTGTATGGATTCGGGGAGAGAAAAACCCCTAAAGCATTCGTTTCCGCGTGTGATAAGTTTATTTTCACTGAAGTGCTGCGCTCCGAAGATGATCATAGTGAGAAAATAAAATGCAAGACAACTAGCGAACTTAAGAAAGATACGAAACTCGTTAATTTATTAAGAAACGCTGTTGATGCGTCTTCGGACGATTCTGGTTGGGCTCATCTTGCATCCGTGGGTAGTAACATTGCCAAGCAGGCACCAGAGTTTGATCCGCGAAACTATGGTTACAAAAAGTTGGGGGGACTTGCATCAGCAACAAATCTATTCCAAATCGAAGAAAGAACTGTTGGCGATGGACCCTCAAAGGCAATTTATTTAAAAGACAAAAGAAAGAAATAAAGAAAAAAGGTCCATCCGGGTTTACCGTGGGTAAAGCTATAGGCCTCCACAGGGGAGTAAGGGCTCTCATCTACATGCACCGCTACCGACACTGTATCCATTGTCCTGAACGATTATCTGCGTGAATTCCGCACCAAACTCATCTCCCGGCGCGAACATCTGGAGGCCATCAGCATTAGCGCATCTGCCTCCAAGACAGAGAAGACCAAGGCCCTGAAAGAAATAGAAAAACTCAAGAAAACCATCGCCGAACTGGACGACTACGAACGTGATACCCTCTACCCCCTCGCCACCAAAAAGATCGACATAGACCTCGATGACGGCGTGAAGGTAAATTATCCTAAATTCGGCAAGGCCCTGAAAAAAGTGCCGGGGTTGAATTAGCCAATTGAGAGAAAAAATCTCTTGAAATTAAAACTTATTGTTTTATACAATAGGTTTTAGTTTATTTTTAAGTGCCAAATTTCTTTCAAGGTGAGACATATGCTTATTTCATTTTCCGTGGAAAATTTTCTGTCTTTTAAAGACAAGGTAACTTTTTCAATGGTGGCCAGTCGGGAAAAACAGCACCAGGACAGGCTGGTTTTAGTAAAGGGACATAAATTAAAAATTCTACCCATAGCTGCTATTTATGGCGGTAATGCTTCCGGTAAAACTAATTTTTGTAAGGCCCTAAGTTTTGCCAAGAATTTGATTGTGCTCGGAACCAGGCCGGACGCCCGTATTTCTGTTGAACCTTTCAGGTTGTCGCAGCAGCATCGAGGGAAACCATCCGGGTTTGTCTTTGAAATACTTGTTGGTGATAAATGCTACGAGTACGGATTCTATCTCACCCCTCAACAAGTGGAGGAAGAATGGCTGGTAGAAATTTTGAAAACGACAGAAAGAGAGATTTACCGCCGCAAAAAAGATTCCATAACTTTCCGGCCTGATATCGACAAAGACCAGTTTATGCATTTTGCCTTCAAGGGGACGCGTGATAATCAGCTTTTTCTTACAAATAGTGTTAACCAGAAGGTCGAAAGATTCAAGGCTATCTATGAATGGTTCCGTGATGGCCTCCTTCTCATTGCTCCGGACACCCGTTTTGAGTCATTCGACCAGTTTATGAAGGAAGATAGTCCACTCTATGACTATATGAATGAGGCACTGAGCCGTCTGGATACAGGTATTGCCAAAATTGGCGGAGAGGATATTCCTTTTGAGTCAATCCCAATGCTTCCCATTGAGATCCGAAATCAGATCAAGGAAGCACTCACTGAAAACAAACCCATCCGTATTCGCCTTGATACCTATGGGGACAGATATGTCGTTCAGTTGAAAGACGATGAAATTCAAGCCCAGAAACTTGTCAGCTTTCATCTCGATTCTGAGAATAAAGAGGTTAAATTCGACCTCAAATCAGAATCAGATGGTTCTCTCAGGCTCATTGACTTGCTGCCTGTTTTTCTTGCAATGTCTCAAGACGGCCCATCCAAAACATTTGTTATTGATGAACTCGACCGTAGTCTTCATACCCTGCTGAGCCGACAGCTTTTAGGCAGCTACCTGGCTGATTGTGGCCCGGATTCAAGGTCGCAGCTTTTTATTACCACACACGATGTACTCCTTATGGATCAGGACTTGATGCGGCGTGATGAAATGTGGGTTGCTGAACGAGATGCTGATGGGAGTTCAGGGTTGATCGCATTCAGTGATTACAAAGAAATACGAAAAGATAAAGATATTCGTAAAAGCTATTTACAGGGAAGGCTTGGTGGTATCCCTAAGATTCTTTTTGGTGGCTTCTTGAGGCCCACCAAGAGTGAGGATCGGAACGATGGATTCACGCAGGTCTGCCAGAATCTTTGTTGCTTGCCTTTTCAGTGTGGTTACTAGTTCTATTCTCATAATAGTGATACTATTCTATCACTTCTCCATTTTCAAGCATTGCCTGCAGCCAACCTACGTAACCTGAACAAAGAGCTGCCTTTATATCATTCAGTGGAAGTCAGTAAAAATGTCTTATCTGGTGTGAAGAACTCTGTGGGTGGGTTCGATTCCCATGCGCCTTCGCCATTTGATTTCAAAGGGTTATTGATTTATCTTTTATGCCCTCTTCGACAATTTCTATGGGCTGCAAGGGGGACAAACTCCTTTAAAACCAGGCGCGAAGGACACGAAGAGAAAATTATTGAGAAATGAAACTTGGTGCTTTTCCTGTCTTTGTGATTATTTAATCAAGGTTTATACAACAATTATTCTGGATTTATACAACGTTGTATATTTTAAACAATTTCTCACGGATTTATGTCATTCAATCAAGCCATTCAATCTTGAATGAGAGCATTTCTTGCATTGAATGAATTGATTGAATGATTTAATCGCCAGGAGTCTTTTTCAGCCTGTATCGGGTCTTTTGCTTGCTCGGACCGTATGATTCCAAAAAAATTAAGCTTGCGAGCAGGCTGGAAACCGTGCTCACGGCTGATCGGCTGTTTCCCAGAAGTAGCAATTCCCGGCATTCGCTGTTATCCCAACCAGTTATACTTTGTCCATATGGCATCCTTACGCACCCGCGCAGGCATTCGTGGTTTCACCCGCCTGCCATGTGAGACATGAGAACATATTGAAAGAACGGGTTATTGGGACTATTAAGGGCGTGATTGAAGAAACAAATGGGAGTTTAAGGCACGAGCGGGCAGGTCAAGTACTTGCTGGTTTATGAGCAGGGCCGGCGAAATAAAAGCAACCCTGAACCCCTGAACCTGTGAACGCTTACAAAAAAAGGCAACTCAATGAATTCATTATATCTGGCTTTTGGGATCGCAGTGCTTTTCCTGATTGCCTATCATACATATGGCAAATTTCTGGCCCGCAAAATCTTTAAGCTCAATCCGGACGCAGTTTGCCCGAGCAAGGAGTTGCAGGATAACATAGATTTCGTCCCTACTCAGAAATCCATCCTGTTCGGACACCATTTTGCGTCTATCGCCGGGACCGGTCCCATTGTCGGGCCGGCAATCGCCATTATTTGGGGTTGGGTCCCTGCTGTGATATGGGTTATTGTAGGTTCCATTTTCATGGGTGCTGTGCATGATTTCGGTTCAATGGTAGTCTCATTGCGCAATCATGGAAGGTCTATTGGCGATATCGCATCCGATGTCATTAATAAGCGGGCCAGGGTCCTTTTTCTGCTTATCATTTTTTTTGAGCTCTGGATTGTAGTGGCCATCTTCGGCGTAGTTATTGCTATCGTGTTTAACATGTTCCCACAGGCAGTAATCCCGGTCTTGCTACAAACTCCTATTGCATTATGGCTGGGCTATATGGTTTACAAAAAGGGTGCCCCTCACCTGCCACTGAGCATTGTAGCTGTCATTATGATGTATATTACAGTGTTAATCGGTGTTTATGTACCCATTAAAATGCCTGCTCTTTTCGGATTGAGCCCGCAGGCACTCTGGGTAATCATTTTGTTGATATACGCCTATATTGCATCTATTTTGCCTGTACAGACCCTTTTGCAGCCAAGGGACTATATCAACTCGCACCAGCTCTTTGTTACCTTTGCTCTGCTCGCCATGGGGATAGTTTTCGCCCATCCTGCCATGGTGGCACCGGCAATAAATTTTTCTCCTGAAGGTGCGCCACCTATCTGCCCCATGATTTTTGTGATCATGGCCTGCGGAGCTATCTCAGGATTTCACTCCCTTGTTTCATCCGGGACATCCTCCAAACAGTGCGATACCGAATCAAGCTCTCTCACTATAGGTTATGGTGGAATGCTAATGGAAGCAATGCTTGCCATATTTGTTATTATTGCCTGTGGTGCGGGACTTGCCCTCGGTCTGACAAAGGATGGCCAGACATTCACAGGACTGGCTGCCTTTTCTCAGCACTATGCCAGTTGGGGGGCTGCAGCAGGTCTGGGTTCCAAGATCAATGCATTTGTGGTGGGCTCGGCTAACATGATTGATAAAATCGGTATCCCTCACCAAATCACATTAACCATCATGGGTGTGTTCGTAGTTTCCTTTGCCGCTACGACCCTTGATACAGCTACCCGCTTGCAGCGTTACATCGTGAGCGAGCTGAGTGTTGTGTGCGGGGTTCCGACCCTTGGGAAAAGACATCCAGCTACTCTTATTGCAGTGATAACAGCTTTTTTTCTTGCCTTCTACAACGGAAGCGGCAAGGGTGCCCTTACGCTTTGGCCTCTGTTTGGGTCTGTGAATCAGCTATTGGCCGGTCTGGCACTTCTAGTGATTACGGCTTACCTTGCCCACAACAAAACCCCTCTTCGCTATACAATGATTCCCATGCTATTCATGCTCTTTATGACCGGCTGGGCCATGATAATTAATATGGAGACCTTCTACTTGGAGTCTAACTGGCTGCTTTTTTCCATCGGATTTGTAGTATTTGTTCTGGAAATCTGGATGGTCACTGAAAGCGTGCTTGTTTTACAGAGAGCCTATGCCAGGAAGTCAGAATCAGGGACTAACGTAAATTTTTGACATCCTGCCGGTTGACGGGTCCTTATAGCGTACCTCGCCTCTTACATCACCGGCTTTAACAGACCCTGTTATTTCCATTGAAATCCGGAAAGTCCCGGGTTTTACTTTTTTCAGCAGCCATTTTGCTTCACAACGTTTCGGATTGTATTTATCAAAACGAGGATCGGATCGCATAATACCCGTGCCTTTGGGAAGGTGCTGGATTACTATGACCGTGTTTGGGGCCGGTGACTGTATCCTGAGTTCCATAACGATTTTTTGGCCCTCAGAGGTAATGTATTTAGCAGAGACCAGATTCCCTGCGCAGACTTGCATGGGGAGAATTGTCAACAACAAGGTCCCTACAAAGAACGCTAGATTTCCGGATGTTTTAGGATTGAACATATAGGTCTCCCATTTGCTTATGGCATTACTACAAACTTCTTGGTCTTTTCATCCCAGCGATATCCATTTCCAGACCAGATATCTTCAATCTGTTCTATGCCGAAATTTATATCCTTCATTTTACCCAGTTCGTCGTAAACAGTGAGTATTTCTTCGTCATCAATTTTTTTATCGCCATTGGCATCCGCCCAGTGTAAGGGACTTAATCGCAGCGTGTTTGGTCCTTTGATGGGCGTAGTGGTGCTTCGGCCCTTTCTAACAGTGACTGTTCCTTCAAATTGCAGCTCTTTTTCAAGCCCGGCTCCAGGGTTAATGGTGGCCAAATAACAGAAGGTGATTTTTTGCATATCGGTCTGGTATATCCATTTAAGATCGCCTGTTTTTTCGTCAATGGCTGTGAAGGCGGGATCGCCTTCAATTGGAGTGCATTCTTGGGGCACGGATTCCCTCAATATCAGGGAAAGAGATCCAACATGGTCGGTTTCTACACTTATTATCACGGGAAAGGGCAGGCCGGGGGCCACATGTGGCGGAAGGAATCTATGGGCCCTAATATTTATTGTTTCGTGGCCAAAGAAAGACCACCAGAGAGCGCCGGAGATGATCACCACACAGACCAGTGTCAGGACTGATAGCGGACGAATTGTAAAAATTCTAGCTAGCCGGTTTTCGTCAACATCGTCAGTTTCCTGTTGTTCTTCCTTTATTCCCTCTTCTTGTGATTCTGCTTCGTGGTTTTTAAGTATTTCCTCGAGCGATACATCAAGTGCCTCGGCCAGCTTGAGGGCATTTTCTTTCTTAATGGTGGGGTACCGTCGATTTTCCCAACGGGAGATAGTGTCTGTGGTTACCCCAACTGCCGTAGCCAAGTAAAGCTGGGTAAGTTCCAGGGATTCTCTGAACTTACGGACTTTGTCGCCGTCGATTTTTACCATGGGTGGTCCGCCGATTGAGGGACGGTCTGTAATCACAAGTGTTTTCCTATGATCTGGTTCCTATCCAATAATTCCCGATTGAACCGCATCTGTTTCTGATTCGGGAACAGACGATTTCCAGAATATATACTAACAAGAGCCGTTTGCAAAATTCAAGATTTTGTTCGAGGGCAAGGCGCGAGGAGTTGCCGACATCGGGCCTATATGTGGCGATGTCGGGGGGCATTTGACCCGATGTCCATTGTATTTTCCAGACATGGAATCAATAGTTTAATCAAGGAACACGGCCGCTTTCCTATAAAAAATAAATAAAGGAGGTGTTGCGATGTTCAAACAAGAAAACACCACAGAAAGCCATGGGATACATGCAGCATGGAAGCCCTGGCTGTTTGGCGTATTGGCAGTCGTGTGTCTGCTCCTTATGGGAACGCAGACCCCAATAATGGCAGACAATGGTAGTGCTGAAGAGGAGTTTACAGAGGTTGTGGATATTAACTTTCAGGCCAAATGTCCGTCAATGCCAGGATTGCCTGAGGATCGTAAGGATGTGAAGGGGTTTAATCATAAAGCACATGTGAAGGAATATCTAAAGGGAAACTCTTCTTTCTCTGGTGCACAATATGATGACAACTTCACCTGTGCAGCCTGTCATCCCGGGACCAGCTCGCAGGATGAAATTTTCAAGGAGCCTGCCTGTGACAGGTTGTCTGGTGTGTTGGCCGCTGCAGGAGGTCCGAAGAATCTGAAAAAGTACTATCATGAAACCTGTCTAGGATGTCACAAGAATATGCACAAGGCCAAGAAGACAACCGGGCCTGTAAAGTGTAAAGGTTGTCACACTAAGTAATACTATATTGATATGGGCCGCTTGCGAAGCTGCTTGCAAGTGGCTCACAATACCTTATAAGGAGGTTATGCTATGAAAAAGCTTCATCTTGTTTTATTATTGTTGGTAGCGTGTTTTGTATGGAATGTCATGCCATCAATCTGTGATGCCGCTCGCCAAAAAGGTAAGGTGGCGGCAGTGGTCAAAGAAGATACGGAGATATGTGAGGCGCTGAAGGATCTCCTGCCTGATCGCGGAGAAGAGCCATGCGAAGTAAAGGGCCAAATCTCCAATCTGGTTTTGATACAAGGGACTTTGCCTAAGAAACTTGAGCCCGGACAGAGCATCATTCTGAAAGTGAAGGGCATGGGTAAATTCTTGGCAAAGGTTGTATTCCTTACCGAAAGTGATACTACACTGGATGATATGGCCTCGGCGTTAGTCAAGGAGGAAGGAAGTATTATGTGGCGTAGTAAAAAGGACGGTTCCTGTGTATTGCTCAAAGCAGAAAAGGAATTTTTGCCCTCTGTAGGAGATGAGGTCAGTTTGAAAGTCAAATCTGCCAGGAGAATGATAGAAGGCTGTTAAGCCAAGAACTGTTTAAAGTCCTGGGGGCCTTTTCAGAGAAGCCCGTGTTTCCTGACAGGGCCCTATGTGGTTGAAAAGATTTGGCCTGTTCGGTTAGATATTGAATTTAATGTTAGGGAAGCAAAAAAAATTATCACGAAAGCACGAAAAATTGAAAACACGAAAAAGAAGTTTGCGGATGGACGCGCCAACTTGATTTTTAGGTTTTTGTTTCGTGCTTTCGTGATTAGTTTTGAGTAGTTTCTTAACCATAGTAGTCCCAATTTTTCAGGAGGTGTAATCATGAACATTCGTTTTTGGCCTATTTGCGGATTGGTTTTGATGATGCTGTCTGCCTGTGCCGCACCACAGACCCGGACCCAGAAAGGTGCTGTTTACGGTACTGTCGGAGGAGCTGCAGCAGGGGCAATTGCAGGTCAGGCTATAGGCCGTGACACCAAGGCAACTCTTGGGGGCGCGGCCATCGGGGCGGTCTTGGGCGGTCTGACCGGCGCGGGAGCCGGTCATCACATGGATCAACAGGAACAGGCCCTCCAGCAGGCCGTGGCGGCGTCCGATGCTGCTGCTGTGCAACGCCAGGGAGATGTCTTGTCTGTAACCCTCAAGAGCGATTTTCTTTTTGATGTGGATTCCAGTGTAGTGCATCCAGGAGCCTATTCTGAGATAGATCGTCTGGCTAGGGTGTTTACCCAGTATCCTGATACAAGGATCCGTATAGAAGGATATACTGACAGCACAGGCCCTGAAGAGTATAATCTACGTCTGTCACAGAGGAGGGCCGAGGCAGTAAAACAGTTACTTGTTTCAAAGGTAGTATCGCCGGACAGGATTACAGCTATAGGCTATGGAGAAAGCAGGCCCAAGGCCGGGAATGACACTCCTTACGGCCGGCAGCTTAACCGAAGGGTTGAGATCTATATCGAGCCCAGGTAGGTGTTGGGAGGAATACATGCGGGATACTTTGGCCGTGATTCTGGCCGGAGGAGTTGGAAGCAGGCTTAATGTCCTGGTGCGATCCAGGGCCAAGCCGGCGGTTCCCTTTGGCGGTATCTACAGGATAATTGACTTTGCCCTTTCAAATGTTATGAATTCAGGCCTTAATCAGGTGGCAGTGCTGACCCAATACAAGCCTCTTTCTCTAATGGGGCACATAGGGACCGGCGTTGCCTGGGATTTTACCGGCAGGACCAGGGGAGTCAAGATCCTGCCCCCACGTACAGGGGAGAAAGATTCAGACTGGTATAAGGGTACTGCTGATGCAATACGGCAGAATCTGGACTTTATAGAGGCCAGACCATCAAAACAGGTCTTAATACTTTCAGGGGATCATGTTTATTACATGGATTACAAGGACATGGTTAAGCATCACAGAATTTCAGGCGCTAAGGTCACAGTAGCTATGATGACTGTTCCCTGGGAGCAGACGGATCAATTCGGAATTGGCATCCAGGATGAAAAGGGCTGGATTGTCGATTGGGAGGAAAAGCCTGAAAAGGCCAGGTCAAATTTGGCCTCAATGGGGATTTATGTATTTGATACGGAATACCTGGTTAAATCACTGAGGGCTACCAATGAGGTGGACTTTGGTCACCATATCCTGCCCAGGGCCATGGAGGACGGGCAGTTATTTGCTTACACTTTCCACGGATACTGGCGGGACGTGGGAACGGTGCCCGCGTATTGGGAAGCCAACATGGACCTGCTCAGGCCGAAAAGTGGTTTGGAGCCTGAGACCTGGAGCATATGCACTAATGTTGAAAATGAGGGCCTGCTATTTGACCGTCCACCGGCAAGGATCTTACCCGGTGCTGAAATAAAGAATTCGGCCATTACCAAAGGCTGTGTGATACGTGGGATAGTGAAGGGGTCGGTTCTCTCACCTGGAGTAGTAGTGGAATCAGGGGCAAAGGTCATTGATTCCGTACTTATGCATAATACATGGGTGGGTAGCGGAGCGTTTTTGAACAAAGTTGTGACTGACAAGGAGGTCACAATCGGCCACGATTCCAACATCGGACTGGGGAATATTGATGTGGCAAATCGTTTCTATCCCGAGCACCTTTCTGCTGGCATAACCCTGATAGGGAAATGGGGCTCTGTCCCTAAAGGGGCAAAAGTCGGCACAAATTGCATTGTTGCCCAAGGGGTCACGAACAACATGTGGCCGGAGGATTTATTACTCCATGACGGGGAGACACTGGATGGTCTAAGTAAATGATTTTTCAAGAAATTATAACAAATCTTAATAAATATTGGCAGGAACAGGGGTGCATATTGCTCCAGCCATATGATATGGAGGTAGGGGCGGGGACCTTTCATCCAGCCACTTTTCTTCTATCCTTGGGGCCTGAGCCTTGGCGTGTTGCATACGTACAGCCCTCGCGGCGTCCCACAGACGGCCGTTATGGTGAGAATCCCTACCGCCTGCAGCACTATTACCAGTATCAGGTCATACTCAAGCCCTCACCTGATAATATACAGGACTTGTATCTTCACAGCCTGGCAAATTTTAATCTGAACCTGACGGAACATGATATACGTTTTGTGGAGGATGATTGGGAGTCACCAACCCTTGGGGCCTGGGGTCTTGGTTGGGAGATCTGGCTTGATGGTATGGAGATTACCCAGTTCACGTATTTCCAACAGGTCGGCGGGATTGATGTAAATCCAATATCCGTTGAGATTACCTACGGCCTGGAACGGATCGCCATGTATCTTCAGGGAATAGATAATGTCTATGACCTCAAATGGAATGACCATGTGAGATATGGTGCCATACATCATAGGGACGAGGTGGAGTTCTCTCGCTATAATTTTGAGGCTGCGGACGTGGAGACCTTGAAACAACTGTTTTCACTCCACTACAAAGAGGGGTTGAGATTGCTGGAGCAAAGGTTTGTACTTCCGGCCTATGACCAGTGTCTTAAGTGCTCTCACTACTTTAATCTCCTGGATGCCAGAAGTGCCATAAGTGTGTCGGAGAGGACTGCATATATAGGCCATGTCCGTGAGCTCGCGCGGGGAGTTGCCGAGAGATACACAGCTCTTAAAGAGGGAGGGGGCAAGGCGTGAACACCAGGAATCTTCTTTTGGAAATCGGAACTGAAGAGATCCCTGCGGCTTTTATCCCAGGGGCCCTGGATGACCTGGCCCGGCTGGCGGGAGAACATCTGGACCGTGAGCATTTGACATATGAAGATGTCTCAACCATAGGGACTCCCAGGCGTTTGGTCCTTTTTGTCAAGAATTTGCCGGACCGGCAACCTGATAGAGAAGAGATTATTACAGGCCCGCCTGCAAAAGTTGCCTTTTCATCTGACGGAAAGCCTACAAAGGCAGGAGAGGGATTTGCGCGTAGTCACGGGGTCAGGGTTGAAGACTTGCAGGTGGAAGACACTGAAAAGGGACTTTACATAGTGCTGCGCAGGATAGTCCCCGGCAGAGAGACGATTGAGCTTTTAAGCAAACTCCTTCCCTTGGTCATAACCGCAATTCCATTCCCAAAGACCATGCGGTGGGGTACGGAGGATCTGCGCTTTGCAAGGCCTATTCGCTGGCTTGTTGCCCTCTATGGAGAAGATGTAGTTCCTTTCAGCCTTGCAGGGGTCGAGACTGGTTCTGAAAGCCATGGACACCGGTTCATGGCCCCTGAGGCGATCAGTGTGCCATCAAATCCGGAGGGCTATGTAAAAGCCCTTGAAGGGGTCTTTGTGCTGGCTGATCCCTCAGTCAGGAGAAACAGACTCCTTGAAGATGCCCGGAATGTCACGGCATCGGTCAGCGGCAACATCCTCTCCGACGATGAACTCGTGGATATTAATACCTATCTTACCGAGTTTCCATCTGCGGTATGCGGCTCTTTTGATAAACATTTTTTGGCTCTTCCCCGCGATGTGTTAATAACCTGCATGAGGGAGCACCAGAAGTATTTCGCCGTTGTGGATTATAAAGGTGATCTTATGCCGCATTTCGTGGCTATCAACAATACACTCTCACCGAGGCCAGGGCTTGTATGCGAGGGTCATGAAAGGGTGCTCAGGGCGAGGCTTAGTGATGCGGATTTTTTCTTTAAGGAGGATCTGAAGCGACCTCTGGAGGCCTTTGTTGCTGATCTCTCAGGGATGATTTTTCATAAACGTCTTGGGTCCGTCCTTGACAAAATTCACAGGGTAAAGGCACTTGCTCATTACCTTGCCGAACAGGTGGCCCGGGATAAGGTGAAAGTGGTTGAGAGGGCAGCCTGGCTCTGCAAAGCGGACCTTTTGACAGAGATGGTAGGTGAGTTTCCAAGCCTCCAGGGCATAATCGGGAGAGAATACGCCCTTCTATCCGGTGAAAGCCAAGAGGTGGCCAATGCCATAGAAGAACACTATATGCCGATCCGGTCAGGAGGGGAGCTTCCTGAGAGTCTCCCAGGGGCATTGCTCAGTATTGCGGACAAGATGGATACTATCTGCGGGACCATTGCCATCGGGCTCAAGCCTTCCGGTACTGCTGATCCCTATGGTCTGAGGAGGCTGGCCCTCGGCATCCTCCACATAGTGGAAGAAAGATCCATGTCTCTGTCCTTGGAGGAACTGATCGCAGAGGCCTCACACCGGCTTGAGAATCAGCTTTCAGAGGTATCGAGAGAGCTTATTGCCGAAGTCATTACTTTTTTCAAACGACGCTTTTCTTATGATCTCACTGCCAGGGGAATGGACCATGACGTGGTAGAGGCAGCCACCAGGGTAGAGTTCGATGATGTGAAGGACTGTGTTCTGAGGGCAAGGGCCCTGGCGTCTGTCCGTTCGAGGCCGGAATTTGAGCCCTTGAGCGTTGCCTTTAAGCGGATAATGAACATACTTAAGGGCTTTGAAGGCGGGACAGTGAATCCCTCACTGCTTGAAGCGGAACAGGAAAAGGCACTTTATAAGGTATATCTTTCTGTAGAAAAAAAGGTTGATGTTTTCCTTGAAAGCCGGGACTATGAGCAGGCCCTGGTTACTCTGTTGTCTCTCAAGCCTCAAGTGGACAGCTTTTTTGACCATGTGATGGTCATGACAGAGAACACAGATGTAAGGGCCAACCGGCTGGCACTCCTCTGGAATATAGCCCGCCTTTTTCTCAGAATTGGTGACCTCTCAGCCATAGTTGTGTCCGGGTAGAAATGGTAGCCGTTCAAGGGTTCAGAGGTTCAAGGTTCAAAACCGTTGAGTCGTGAGTTCTGATACCCCCTACTCACCGCTGATAAATTGTTCTATCATTTGGAATGCCTCACTGTCGGTGAACTGGCGAGGGGGATGTTTACAGAAATAGGCTGACGGCGCATAAAGAGCTCCGCCTTGACCTCTGTTTAAGGCCAGTTTTGTACAGCGGATGGCATCAATGGCCACACCGGCCGAGTTGGGTGAATCCTCTACGGAAAGGCGAAGTTCCAGGTTCATTGGCACATCACCAAAGAGTTTGCCTTCCATGCGAATGAAACAGATCTTGTTGTCTTTTTGCCATGCCACATAATCACTCGGGCCAATATGGATGTTTTCATCATTCAGACGCTTGGCAGCCACTGCCTGAACAGCCTCTGTCTTGGATACTTTTTTCGAGATTAAGCGTTTGCGGCTGAGCATATTAAGAAAATCAGTGTTGCCACCGGTATTGAGCTGGTATGTACGTTCCAGCTTGACGCCTCGTTTCTTGAACAGATCGGTCAGCACGCGGTGAACTATGGTGGCACCCATCTGGGACTTGATGTCGTCACCGATGACAGGAATATTTTTTTCCTCGAAGCGTTTTGCCCACTCCGGATCACTTGCGATGAATACCGGAATGTTATTAATAAGAGCAATCCCTGCATCCAGCGCACATTCAACATAAAACCGCGTGGCCTCTTCGGAGCCCACAGGAAGATAGTTCAGGAGGATTTCAGCGCCGGACTCCTTGATCACCTTGACGACTTCTTCTTTAGTTGTTTCCGGTTTATCGGCCAGGACGAAAGTGAATTTATCGTCATAATTTTTCATGTGGCCTGCAACACTGTCCAGAATTCTGCCCATCCGCACCGTAACCCCTGATCGAGGGAGATTCGGATAGATGGCCTTTGTGCAGTTAGGTTCGGCAAAGACAGCTTCATACACATCCTTGCCAACCTTGCGTTTGTCAACGTCGTATGCCGCAACGACCTCTATGTCTCCGGGCTTATATCCCTCAATTTCCCAATGCATCAGGCCGATAACATCTTCTGAGTTTTTGCCACGATAGTAGTGAATTCCCTGAATCAGGGAACTTGCGCAGTTACCAATTCCAACAATAACAATTTTGATCACAGCTTAGTCATCTCCTTACGTTGGTTGAAAATGCAAGAGACGGTCTGCAAGTAGGTTCACCGTTCCAGATTGTCCTAAATTTAATACCACTTTTCAGATGTAAATAAAAGTACTGGTTACGATCTAAGCTGATTTTTTTATGATGGAAGATTTTCAAACTTTATAAATGTGCTTGCAAAGGCCGTGAGCCATGTTTATGTTGCAAATGTTACAGAAGCCACTTAACAAATTTTTTTCCTTGGGACGTCTTCCTTGGGGGAGTATATGTTATCTATAATAAGTTCGTTTGCACTCCCTGTCATAGTTGGAGCCTTTGTATTTCTTGTGATTTATCTTGTCAGGTTGTCAAAGAGTGTCCAGAGCACGCTGGAGAGCTTAGACGGGGTCTTATTTAAAAGCCAGACTGCTATTGACGACACATTGGCTCAGTTTAATCCTGTAGTTTCTAAACTGTCGGAGCTGGAGGATACGGCTCAGGGTACATTGAGCGAGATAAATCAGCGTCTGGCCCTGATAGAGAATGAGTTAACGCCTCTCCTTGTAGAACTTAAGGATACTGCCAAGGCCTATCAGGACCTAGGAAGGACTTTTGAGAAGGATCTTCCCCCGATTTTGGATGATGTTCATCAAATTACCGGGGATATCCAGGATTTGACAGGTGATATTAAGGTCAAGGTTCAGCAGACACAGGATTTTTTTGAGGCCGCACGCGAGACAGGCGAGACCGTCCGGCTTGCAACAGACATTGCCAGGTCGGGGCTTTCCGGGTTAGGTGTGCAGGTAGCAAGTATAGCCACAGGCATCAAGACGTCTTTGGAGTTTCTTTCTGAGAACTTTAGACTTAAAGGAGGTAGCAAGAAATGAGCAATAGTGAAGGTCGCTATTCTGCAGGTTGTGTGGCCATAGCATTCTTACTGGGAGGCGCTGTCGGGGCCGGTTTGGCCACGTTACTTACTCCTAGAACCGGTCCTGAAATTAGAGATCGGATAAGGGAACAGGCCTATACGGTCCGTGGTGAGGCCCATAAGGTAGCAGAAGATGTTTGTGACAAAGCCGGTGATCTCCTTGATAAGAGCAGAGAGATGATCGATCAAAAAAAGGCTGTTTTGGAATCTGCTTACGAAGCAGGTAAAGAGGCCATGGCGCGGGAGAAAGAACGCCTTGTTGCCCACATGAAGTCTGAAAAGGGTGAGGAAACATTCTCAGAGAAGGAAAAGGCTTAAGGTTGAGCGATTAGCTGTCAGCGATCAGCGTTTAGCTAATAGCTGACAGCTAAAGGCTAACAGCTCGCCTCTACATCCCCACACCTTTTGCCCATCCAAGCTTTTCCCTTAAAATTGTGAAGTAGTCCCTGAACGGGGACTTTATGAGTTTTAGGTGTCCCTTGGCCTTTTGCATCTCAACCCAGTCCCCTTCATTGAGTTCCTGGCTTACCTGACCGTCTAATATTAAGCTGATCTTTTCCGTGGCATTCCCGAGCTGTATTGCCACCTTCATTTGACCCGGCAATATAAGGGGCCGCGCATTCAGGGCAAAGGGACATATCGGGGTCAATATAAGGGCCTCGATGCCTGGGTGCAGGATAGGGCCGCCGGCAGAGAGGTTATATGCAGTGGATCCGGTTGCAGTGGAGATGATCAGGCCATCACCACGGTATGTGGTAAGGAATGAGCCGCCAGCCCAGGTAGGAAGTGTTATAATCGTATCCAGAGGGCCTTTGCTGATCACTGCTTCGTTGAGTGCATAGTAAGTCGGGCTGCTACTATCAGATACTTTTACCGTAACCGAGAGCATCGCTCGCCTGTCCAGTTCAAGAGTTCCTGATATCAAGGAATCCAGGGCCTGTTCCATCTCGTCCATGTGGATCTCAGTAAGGAATCCCAGGCCCCCCAGGTTTATGCCGAGCATGGGAATCCCGAGCTGATAGGCCTTTCCAGCCACATGCAGCAGCGTGCCGTCTCCTCCAAGCACTACTATAGCCTCGGCTTGAGGATCTACCTGCCCTTCAGTGACAGAGACCCCGCGTCTTTGGAAAAGTTCTTCCAGGGCTTCTCCGATCCTCTTTGGGATTTCGGTCTCGTGCCTGACAATGAGGCTGATGTGTTTGAGCATAACGTTTCTTTACTGGCCTACTCTTACGAGTATGTATTCTTCTGAATTCATAAATTTTTTGGCCACATTAAGTACTTGATCCGCAGTTACCTCGTCTATTTTCCGAACGTATTCCGACGCGAAGTTATATCCTAGGCCATAGAGTTCATTCAAGGCCATGTCAATGGCCTGGGCCCTGTTGGTTTGAAGGCCTATCTCATGGGTTCCGATAAGCCATTTTTTGGCCCTTTCCAACTCATCATCAGTCACTGGTTTCCCTGTTGCCATGTAGATTTCCCGCCACAGGGCCTTTAAGGCCCTGTTCTTTTTTTCAGGCGCGCAGGCAATGTAGAAGGCAAAGGATCCATAGTCCAGGCCAAGCCCAAGGAATGAGGTCACGGAATAAGCCAGACTTTCCTTGTCCCTGAGATCAATGAACAGGCGGCCGCCCTGACCTGAAAGTACTGCATTCAGGGTTTGAAGGGCATAGCGGTCAGGGTTGTTAAAAGTGGTCCCTGGGAAACCAAGCACAATGTGTACTTGTTGTTTGTCCCTCTTCAGGGTCAGAATTTTGGGTGAAATCAGAGGGTCTGGCTCAGGAGGTGTGGGAAGTGATATCTCCGATTCCACCGACCAGGCACCAAGCATGGTTTCAATACTTGAGATGATTTCTTCAGCACGAATATCTCCAACTATGGAGAGCACTCCCCTGTCGGGTATTACAAAATACCGATAAGTCTCAAACAGATTTTTTGAATTGATAGCTTTAATGACAGAGGCCTTTCCCAACGGGTTCATGCCATATGGATGGGGCGAGAAAAGCAGACGACGGAATTCTCTTACTGCAACTCCAGGCAGATAATCATCCTGACGTTTAAGCTCTGCAAGTATCAATGGACGGAGCTTTTTTATTTCTTCAGATGGGAAAGTGGGCGTGAGCAGGATCTCAGTGAAGAGGGCAAGGCCCTTATCCAGGTTTTGACTCAAAAAACGGCCTTGAAGTCCAAGGGTATTCTGACCAGAAAAGCCGCTGACGCTACTACCCAGTCCCTCTATTATTTCGGCAATACCCTGGGCGCTGTGGGCCTCGGTTCCTTTTGTCCAGGCCTTTGCGAGGAAGTTGAAGAGACCGTTACTTTTCTCGCTTTCGTATCTCACTCCTCCAGGGAATACCAATGTTGCAGCAACAGTAGGTACTTCCGAGGCCTCTTGGACAAGGACTGTGAGGCCGTTGGAAAGGCTAAACCTCTTGACAGGGTGAATAAGATTACCGCTGTCAGACTCTATTCCCTTGGCCAGGAGTTCCGCCTCCTGGACCATTACTCCCAGTTCCTGGCTCGTAAGCTCAGGCAGGCGATTCTTTGGCATTACCATGGCCACACTGATGTTTTCCTGTCTGAAAATTTGTCCGGCAACCTGCTGGACATCCTGGGCCGTCACCTCCCGAACCTTCTCAAGATAGAGTTTTTCTGCATGAGGGTCCTTTGAAAGGGTCTCAAAGACACCGAGCTTTCTTGCTTCTCCTTCCATGGTTTCCTGGATGTAGACAAAATCCGTCTCTACCTGGACTTTTGCGCGCTCCAGCTCTTCCTCAAGTATTCCCTCATTCTCCAGACGGAAGATTTCATGGAATATCTGCATTAATGCTTCCTGGGTCTTTTCCGGATCAAGAGAGACAGTAATCTCGAATAGCCCCGGTCCTGCCGGCGTAAATGCTGCTGCATCAATGCTATGGACCATCTGCAGCCGATTTCGTAGAGACGAGGTAAGCCTTGAGCTCTCCCCTTTTCCCAACAGGGCAGCTAAAACGTCCAGGGCAGGTACATCCGGGTCATTGAAGTTGGGCAGCCCTGAAAACGCTACAGCCAGGTATCCTTCCTGGATTTCCATTGTCTCCATAGCGATTCTCGGGGTGTCCTGCCGCGGCTCTGATGGATAGGTGAATTTTTGCGGCTCTTTTTTTGTTGCTGATCCAAAGGTGTTCTGGATACCGGCCAGGGCCTGAGATACCCCGACGTCTCCAACAACAACAACGGTAATTTGTGAGGGTCGATACCTTCTTTCCATATAGGTCAGGATGTCTTTGCGTCCAAAAGACTCGACCGTTTCAGGATAGCCGATTACAGGGAATCCATATGGGTGAGCCTTATATGCCGTCTCCATTAATAAGCTGGAAAGTCTTGCCCTTGGCCTGTCGTCTCTCATCCTTATTTCTTCAAGCACCACTTTTTTCTCTCGGTCTAATTCATCGGGATCGAATGATGAGTGAAATACCGCGTCTGAAAGTACGTCCAGGGCATTGTCCAGGAACTGTTTTGGGACCACGCAGTGGTAGACTGTATAATCAAGAGATGTATAAGCATTAATGGACCCTCCGACAGATTCTATTTCCTTTGCCACTTCTCCAGGCCCTCTTTTTTCTGTGCCCTTGAAGATCATGTGTTCGATCAAGTGGGTAATGCCTCTCTCCCCTTCGGTTTCGTAAACACTGCCTGCCTGGACCCACACCTGTATGGCCACAACCGGCGCCCTGTGGTTTTCTTTCACAATGGCAGTAAGTCCGTTAGAGAGCCTGGTCTTGTTCAGCCCTGGAATAAGTTCCCTTGCCAAAGAGCCAAGGGGCATGATGAGGAGAATGGGAAAGGTGATCAGCAGGCACAGAATAATAGTTTTACTAGTTAAGAGCATGTCAGGTTCTCCTTAGAGTATGCTTTTATTTCAATATTTAAATCAACAAGATAGCCTGGTCTTTAAGGTGAACGGCCATTCAATGAAAGCTTGACACAGTAAATTAAGTTTGGTACAGACCAAATGATTATTGGTTTTTTACTTTAGAATACACTTTAGTCTTTTTTATCGCCTTTTTTCTGTGATGCAAGCTTTTTTTGAGATTATTTGTATTATAAAAGACGGACTGCGTGATATCATAGTGACAAAGATATGTAGGCTTGGTACTTGTGAATGGTGTGAATCTGTTGATCATGAGTACTTTGGTGAAAGAGAAGATGCCAGTTTTTTCATTTTTACATAAAAAAGGCTTAATCTGTTTATTTATGTATTTGTCGCATTAAGTTTCCATCAAATATTTAACTAGAAACTACTAAAAAAAGGAGGTATTAAAATGGCAATAGGTGATAGTGTAAAGCCTGATGAAACAATAGACTTAAAGGGCTTAAGTTGTCCTATGCCTCAGCTGAAGATGAAAAAGAAGCTGAAAAGTATGGAGCCAAGTAAAATATTATTGGGTATTGGTTCTGATCCAGGGACAAAAAACGATTTGCCTGGAATGTGTAAAAAAGACGGGCATGAATATCTGGGTTGTGACGATGCAGGGGATGGTTCATTCCTCTTCTATGTGAAAAAAGGAGGTTAGTAGAGATGCCTGAAGAAGAAAGAGACATTAATAAGTTGGGAATATTTGTAACAAATCCTCATCAAGAGACTTGGTGTCACTTAAAAGGAATTGTGAAGTCTGTCCAAAAGGCGGGCAAAAAGGTAAGGGTCTTTTTCACTTTTAAGTCTGTTCATCTTGTTCAGCAGCCCGATTTTCCGGAATTTGTAAAGTCGATTCCAGAAGACGATCTGGCCATTTGTCTTGATAGTTATACATGTGAAGGATTCGACGGTGTTCCAACTGGATTGACAGAGAAACAGATGCGCACACAGGCCTACCATGGAGTAATCGTTGATATATGTGGCAAGTATATTAGCTTATAGGAGGTAATAATATGGCTGTTTATAAATTTATGTTCCTGATTCCCAACAAGATGTATATTCCTGATGCTATGCGTTCTAGCTTGGGAGTAGCAGTAGAAAATCATTATGGTTTTGCAGCTATTTTACATCAGAAACTACCTCCAATCACAGAATATATGGCAGAGAATCTCGAGTGGATGCGTGATCTGGAAGGCGATGCTTTTTGTGTAGTTGATACTGTGGATGAGGAGGCCAAGAAATACAATGTAGATGAGCTTGGTCTTACCCCTATTACTTTGGAAGAATTGAGCAAAAAGGCCCTTGAGGCCGATTTTGTCATAGCTTATGGCCTGCCCTATCAATTGCGTGAACTGCCAAGTATGTGTGCTGATAGCAAGACCGTTGAGAGTGCTAAGACTGAGTAAAAAAGGAGTAGATTTTGATGAAGCTCTTATATTTATATCGTTTTAAGCCCAGAGAAGGCGCTGGGGAAGAAGTGACAAAAAAGTTAAGTGAGATGATGAGCAAAGATAATGAGGTCAAGGAATTCAGGCTTTATGAAGAAAATTCTGATTATGATAAGGTCGTTGACATGATTTGGGAAGCGGATAAGACAATCAGTTGGTGGTAAATTAAAAATATACCTAATATTATAAGCCTCTGCCGGCATCTGCCGACAGAGACTTTTTTTGTAAATAAACAATTCTTAATCAATCCATTTATTCAATCTGATGCCTAAGCTTGCAGATGCTGGAGGCCAGACTGGAATAAGTAACACTGCTTTTAGTTTTTTAATTATTTGGCACCTTCAGCAATTTCTTCAATATCCTTAAGATAACTCGTACTCAAGTTTTCAAACATTGTGATTACTCTTTTCAATAGATATTCCTTTTCCGCATCATCCGGCTTTTTATTATTTATGGCGCAAAAGCTGGCTTTATTCCCATAATAAGCGGATAAAATGTTTGAGACGATAATCATGGTCATTAAGCGTTGATCGGTCATCTTTGCCTCCTTCAGTTTTATAAAGTTAATAAAAAATCGCTTTTTTGCGATTTGGGCCGAAGCGGTATTTCCAGCTACTGTATATTATTTTGTGTAGCACCATTTAGGACTCCATGTCAACGGTATATTGAATTTTTTTTCCCTTACTTTAAAGGATCTGGTTTTCTGTCAGGGTAAAGCCCTTTTTCCCAAGGGCCAGTGTGATGCCGTTAGTCTTTTCTTTTTGGAAGCGAAGCTTCCCATTGTCAACTGCCAGTATGGCCGAGGGCTCTGCCACACCATATGCACCTACAGCTTCCATGGCGTAATGAGAGGGCTCTTTTACCGGTACAGTATTTAGCTGTTCTGCTGTGAAAAACCGGATGTCAAGGTTCCACTTCTGCGCAAGGGCTAATAGACATGCCTCGTCCTTTTTGGCATCAATGCTGGCCAAGGTAAAAAGGGCTTTTGGGGAGACTTTATGCCTCTTAAGAAATTCCTCTGCTGCTTTTTCCATGGCCTGAGACGGGGTGTTACGGTTGCAACCTATTCCCATGGCAAATATTCTGGGATATAGGTGAAGAATTGGTTTAACTTCCGGGATTAAGTATGGGGAGATGATCAACCGGGCCTTGTCTGGATCGTAAACCTTAATAAGACCCGCAGGCAGAGAGCGTACATGGCAATCAGTGTATGTCTTGAGGCTACCGGAGGCTACCATGGCGGCAGATGCCTTTTTCAGAGCAGAACGATCATCAGGGACCAGGTCCTGAACCCTGGCCCACATGTCGAGCGCCACTAAACCCAGCATATCAGACGCTGTGGTAATAACCGCCTGTCCTCCTGCCTTTAGCGCCAGCATCCGGGCCAGTTCATTGGCGCCTCCAAGATGACCGGACAAAAGACTTACTGCGTGATGTCCTGCCTCATCCATAACAACAACCGCCGGATCATCCAGTTTGCTTTTAAGCAATGGGGCTATGGCCCTGATCACTATTCCCGCTGCCATTATAAAGACAAGCCCCATGCCTTTCTGCCAGAATTTATTTATAAGTTGTTCTCCAAGCAGTTCGTTGTAGGAATAAATCAATACATCCTTACTGGAAAGCAATTCAGAAAGGCGCTGGGCCAGGGCCCTGCCTCCAGGAGTTAGATATACAAAAATTATTCGTAAGCGTTCACAGGGCACCACATCTGCTTTGTTGTCGGGCACTTGAAGTACAGGAAGTACGTCTGCATACCCTCCGCCTCGCATCTGCAGTAGCCTGTGAACGCTTACAGTTCGATGGGTTGCCTTGTTGTTTGCAGGGGAGTAGCAATCAAGAGGAGGTTCGGAGGAGGCATCGACCTTTGAATGACTCTGGCCCTTTCTGTACCCATGGGAGAACTCCGGATCATAGAGAAGGGAGCGTTTTCTATGCAGGTGCTCAGGCTCAGACAGGACCTTTCCCACTAATATCACAGCAGTTTTTGAAATACCTACCTGCTCAACCTTTATCCCAATATTTTCAAGCTTTCCACTGACAATATGTTGATTCGGCCAGCTCACTTTTTCTATCACCACTACAGGTGTATCCGAAGAGTATCCGCCTGCCAGCAGGGCTTTCTGAACCAGCCTTATGTGGCCCACACTCAGATAAAGAATCAGCGTGGCCTGGATCTTGGCCAGGAGCGACAGCTCCTCAGATGGAGGCACAGGGGTCCGGCCGCCTATCCTGGAGAAAATGACAGTCTGCGTAATCCCCGGAATTGTGAGCTCCCGGCCCAGGACAGCAGCGGCGGCAAACCCGGCTGTGACGCCAGGGACGACTTCAAAGGGTATGCTTTCTTTTCGCAGGCATTCTATTTGTTCCAGGATGGCGCTATAGATGGCAGGATCTCCTGTGTGGAGTCGTACTACCCGTCTACCTGATTTTGCTGCAGAGACCATGATGGAAATGACTTGCTCCAGGGTCATTCCTGCGGAGTTGTATATTAGTGCGGAGAGGTGGGAAATCAGGTCCTTGGGGACCAGGGAACCTGTGTAGATGACTACGTCTGCCTTCTGGAGGAACTGATGCCCTTTTAGGGTGATAAGGGCAGGGTCTCCTGGGCCCGCTCCCACAAAGGCTATGGGCATGGCTTCAGTCTCGCATCTCGTTGTTGTCGGATTTGTCTTGCTCATAATTTATTTTATAAGTAATTAGTGTCTGAATGAAAAGGCCGTTCAGGCACTAATTACCTGATGTGGCTGCAATAAAATTTGTCTTAATTATAGCATATCAACACAAACACAAAATAAACACAAAATAAACTTATTCACAGTACTTGCCGTGCGAGTTTCAGCAGAGAAAATGGCTTTTATCCTGATGAGGATGCTCAATGGTCTTTGGCGTCAAAAGTGCTGATGCCCATAGTGAAGGAGGCTCCATGATGTTGCAAAGCATATTGCTGGTGAATGTTACAAGTTTTCTGGTAATTTTTTTCTTGAGCAACCCTATCTCAGCTCAAGAGAACAATGAGGATATCCCGGCAGGGGCAAAGGTCCTGACATTGCAGAGTGCCATTGCAAGAGGCATCCAATATAATTTGGATCTGCAGGTAGAAGAACTCAATATCCCAATCAGCCGGGAAAACGTGACTGTCGAAAAGGCGGAGTTCGATCCGGTGATTGAAATGGGGGTATCGTCTCTGGAGCAAAAGATCCCGACTGCCATAGCTTTTTCCGAAGATGACTTCGATAAGTACCGGGAGACCGGTGGTGATATAAGCATCCGCAAAAAGTTCCGTTTCGGCCTTGAGTCGCAGATTTCTTTTAAATCCAACCGTTCCATGAACAATTCTTCTGTAGATGCATTGCGTCCACAATATCGAAATATCGTGCTTTTGAATTTCACTCAGCCGCTCCTTCGGAATTTCGGAACTGATGTCAATACAGCAAAACTTCGGATGAACCAGAATCTGGCAAGCCAAACCGCTGAAGGATATATGGATCGGGCCCAGCGGATAGGTGAGGAGATTGAACTCATCTATTACGATCTTGCAGAGGCCCAGGAGATTCTCCGCTTTCGCATCGAATCCAGGGAACTGGCCCGAAATCTTCTTGAAGGAAACAGGGAAAAATTTGCAGCAGGTGTTGTTCCAGTCACTGAGGTACAAGAATCAGAGACCGCTATGGTGTCCAGGGACGAGCAAGTGATTTTTGCCAGACAACAGGTAGAGACTCTTGCTAACCAATTAAGAGACTTTCTGGGAATACGTCCGGAGGATACACTCTATAAGGAACCTTTCGTAACAGAAAAGATTCCGGGGAAAAAGCAGACCTTTCCCGATTTGGAACAGACGCTGGCTATTGCTTTGGGAAAACGTCCTGATATCCGGAAGCAGCGCATGGAAATCGCTAATCAGAACATAAAGCTGGAATACTACGCCAATCAGAAGCTCCCTCGTCTGGACCTGGAGACAACCTTAGGGGCCAACGGCCTGTCTGGGGGAGAGCGAACCGTATCCTTTTCTGGTGATACAGCATCAAGCTCCTATGAAGGGGATTACATAGATTCCCTTTCACGGATGTCTGAGGCGGACGGACATGAGTGGTATGCAGGGCTTCACTTTTCCTATCCATTGGGCAATCGTGCTTCACAGGCACGCTATCGCCGTTCCGGTATGGAAAAACGCCAGGCGGTATATAGGCTTAAACGCCTGGAAGAAACTGCGGAGAAAGAAGTTAAGAACTCCTTGGTGACTGTTAATCGAAGCCTTGAGCGGATCTGTGTTGCAGAGCGTACGGAGAAACTGGCCGAAATTACTTTGGCACAGGAGATGGAGCGTCTTAAAGAAGGGCTTTCCGATACCTTTCGTGTCCTGATTTTTCAGAATAGCGTTATTCAGGCACGAATTCGAAAGACCAGTGCTATTGTGGATTTTAACCAGGGTCTGGCAAATCTTTACCGCGCCATGGGGACCAACCTGAAGCGCTATGATATCGTTGCAGACAAGCCTCTAATTTCCTGATACTGCCCCAGCCATTGAGAAGATGGGGAGATACATGGCAATGATTATGGAACCTACAGTACCACCGAGGAATACTATCATGAAGGGCTCAATCATGCTGGTCAAGGTATCGACTGCTGTTTCCACTTCTTCGTCATAGAAATCCGCTATTTTGTTCAGCATCTGGTCCAGCGCGCCTGTAGTTTCACCCACCGACACCATCTGCACTACCATGGCGGGGAAGATCCCGCTTTCAGCAAGCGGCTGTGCAATTGTCCGCCCCTCACTGATGCTGGAGCGCACATTGTATATGGCTTCCTCCACCATTTTGTTGCCGGCGGTTCCGGCAGCGACATTCAATGTTTCAAGTATGGGTACACCGCTGTCTATCAAGGTGCCCAGTGTTCTGGTAAGTTTTGCCACTGCCACTTTTCTCAATAGAGGCCCAAATACAGGGGATTTGAGTATCAGTCTGTCTACAACACGCCTTCCTTTTTTTGTTTTGTAGTATTTTTTGAACAGGAATACCATAACTACCACAGCACCGATTATGACCAGGAAATAGGACTTTACGAAATTACTAAGGTTGACCACCATCTGGGTAGGAACCGGCAGGCTACCGCCGAATTCAGCAAACATCTGCTCAAACACAGGTATTACAAAGATAAGGATTACTCCAATGACCAGGGCGGATATGGCAAGTACTATGATAGGATAAATCAGCGCCCCTTTAACCTTTCTTTTAAGGCGCTGCGCCTTTTCCATATAGTCGGCAAGACGCTTTAAGACATCATCCAATATCCCTCCCATCTCTCCTGCTGCGATCATATTGCAGAAGAGCCGATCAAACTGCTTCGGGTGTTTCTTCAGGGCATCGGCAAAAGTGGAGCCACTTTCAACATCAGACTTGGTATCCAGGAGTATTTTTTTAAGGGTCTTGTTTTCTTGCTGACCGGCAAGGACTTCCAATCCCTGAATAAGGGGAAGGCCGGCATCTATCATTGTGGATAACTGCCTGGTGAAGATAACGATATCCTTTTGTGCCACCTTTGTTTGGAAAAATGCTATATTCTCCAGCAGGTCTTTGGACTTGGCCCTGATCTTAGAAGGAGATACTCGTTGTTGTCGAAGTAAACGGCGTACCGCCTGCTCGTCCTGGGCCTCGATCTCGCCTTTTTGTATTTCGCCATTGCTCGTGGTGCCCTTCCATACAAAGACTGGCATAAAGACCCCCCCTAAAAAATTAGTAGCTACAAAAACGCAAACACGTCTTTAATTTTATCGGATATGTCTCGGATAAACTTGATTTAGTGCGGAGTTGTTTGTACGAGGCACTTACTTGGGCAGTCGGGCTAAGGCGTAATCTAAAGATATACCTGCAATCAAAAAGGCCTTTTCCCTGGAATTAGCACCTGATTTCAGCACAACCGAGGATTTAGAGATCTTAAATTGTTTTGCCAGAAATTTCTGGCAGGCCTTGTTGGCCGCACCATCTACAGGAGGAGGCTGGACCTTGAGCTTAAGTGATGCACCGTGAAGGCCGGCAAAAGCCGTGCGGGAGGATTTGGGTTGCACATGGAGATTCAGAACAATGCCTTTTGGCACAACCTTCAAATATGGGGGAATTTTCATGGGGTTTCAGCCCGGGAGACATTAGTTCCCATTCCTATCTTTTTTTAATAAAAGGATCGTGCGTCCCAGGTCCTGAACTTCCTCAAAGAGTTCTATAAATGCTGAGCGGTCACCTTTTTTGATTATCTTTCTCAGGTCTTCTCCATATTGGCTAAATGTCTCAAGGATACTGTTCGTATATGGATTAGACATCTGAATGGTTGCATAGAGTTCAGGGTTCTGATGATAGAGCCTGGCTACTATGTTTAGCTGTTGTTCAAAACTTGGGGGTGCAAGTGCCAGTATCTGCTGAAGGTCCATTCCATGTTTATCCAGGGTTTTTCCCAGACAAAGAAGTATGAAATGATTCAGTGCCTGGGCCCAGGCCATGGTGCGGTCGTGTTCTTCAGGCGAAACGACAGATGTCACTGCCCCGTGTCGATGGAGAAGTCCTTCCCACCAGCTAAACCACCTTTTGCCACGCCCCGGACATAGTGCCACCCTCTTGCCCTTAATGGAATCCTCTGACGGCCCGAAAAGCGGATGGGTCCCTACCACCTCACAGCGGGCGTGTTCCAGCATGCACACCACCTGCGACTGCTTAAGTGAACAGAGGTCTGTCATAAAGGAGTTTTCCGGAACCAGAGGACCTAGTTTGGCCACTTCTTTCGGGAACACTTCCATGGGGAGGGAGAGTATGAGGACCTGGCACTTCCGGGCAAGATCCTCAGATGAGAGTTCTGTGTGTAAATCAGAGATGAGTACTGGAAATCCAGCGCCTTTTAAAAATTTGGCAAACCATCCTCCCATGCGTCCCAGCCCGCCTACAATTCCGACTGTTAGAGTGCTGGTGCTAGGGACGATATCCACATGTATCTGAGATTCCATGGTTTCTTAGAAAAACTCAGGACCAAAGATCAGGTGTAAGTGCCCTTGCTCTGAGTATGTGGTCTGTGAGTACCAGACGTACCATAGCCTCGCACACAGGTACTATCCGGGGAATTGCCGAGGCATCATGCCGCCCTCCCACCTTGAGCTTAACGGGTTTCTCAGACACTGTTATAGTGTCTTGTTCTTTAGATATAGACGGAATCGGCTTTACAGCGGCCCTTACAACCAGATCATCACCATTTGAGATACCAGCCAGTATGCCTCCGGAGTTATTACTCAAAAAGCCCCCTGGTACCAAGGGGTCGTTGTTCTCCGATCCCAATAGCTCTGCAGCCCGGAAGCCGGCTCCAATCTCTACGCCCTTTACCGCACCGATGGACATAAGTCCCTTGGCCAACTCGGCATCAAGCTTGTCAAAGACCGGTTCTCCGAGGCCGGAAGGCACTCCTGTTGCTAAAATCTCTACAATTCCTCCAACCGAGTCACCTTTGGATCTCACATCGGCTATTCGTTCTTCCATTTTTTCTGCTGCTATAAGGTCAGGGCAAAAGAGCCTATTTTGATTGACTGCATCAAGATCACGTTTTTGTGCCTTTACTTTGCCTAGTGCAACTGTATAAGCAATAACCGAAACACCCACTGTATTTAAGAATACCTGGGCTACTGCGGCCGCAGCCACTCTTGCCGCGGTTTCTCTTCCCGATGCCCTGCCTCCGCCCCTGTGGTCACGAATTCCATACTTTTTCCAGTAAGTGTAGTCGCCGTGACCAGGTCTGAATACGTCCCTAAGCTGGTCATATGCCTGGCTCTTGGCGTCCTTGTTTTTGATGATCAGAAATATGGGTGTACCTGTAGTTTGCCCTTCAAAGACACCCGAAAGGATTTTCACCAGATCAGGTTCTTTTCGCGGGCTTTCCGCAGCCCCTCCCTTCCCCGGACGCCTTCTGTCCAAAGTTTTTTGAATGACTGCCTCATCCAGAGCAAGGCGCGGTGGGCACCCGTCTATCACTACACCCAGAGCAGGACCATGTGACTCGCCCCAAGTGGTTATGCGGAAGTACTGTCCAAAGGTATTTCCCGGCACCTTTTTATCTCAACTTTTTCGTTTATGGGGTGAGCGATGGGAATCGAACCCACAGCCTTCGGGGCCACAACCCATACCCTGACACTTTGCTACCCCTGCCTATTATCTTTAATTCCCTTTAATTTCACTTGACTATAGATATTTTATCGGGTATAAAAAGCCTGTATTGTTTAATGAAACACTATGTTTTTTAACCATTAGGGTAGCAATAGGGTAACCCTAATTGCACTATGACCTACGGGTAGAGCCCGAAGAGGTTTTTTAAATGGCAACAAAACGTTACCGAATAAGCAAATACCAAGGCATTTACGGTTATCATTCTACAGCCAGGAAAGTCAACGGTCAACCTGACGTCTGTTACTGGATCACGTTTAAATCTGATGGTCATAAAAAATGGGAAAAGATAGGTTGGAAGAGTGAAGGATATTCGCCACAACTGGCTGCAGAAATCAGGGCCAAGAGAATCAGGGATATCCGGCATGATGGATCTGTCAAAACTGCTCAGGAAATTCGATCAGAAAAACGTCTCCATGACCGGCCACTGGCAGAGATAAAGGACGCCTATTTCTCAAGCGAGAAAGGTCTGAATCTCAAGGGTCGCAAGACTGACCTTAACAGATGGGATAAACACCTTGCCTCATGGAGTCAAAAGAGGGTGTCCAGTCTTTCACAGCTTGATATTGAGCGCATAAAACACGATATGAAGGGCAAAGCCCCTGCCACCATCGGCAATACTCTGGAACTACTTAGACGGCTTATTAACTATGGCATGAAATACAATCTGTGCCCGCGCCTGCCTTTTACAATTGAGCTTCCTCGAAAAAATAACGAGGTCACTGAATATCTGACAGATGAACAAGCTTCGCGCCTTATGGAAGTCCTGAAGACTTGGCACAGGCAGGATGTGGCACGTATGGTCAAGCTGGCATGGCTTACGGGCATGAGAAGAGGTGAAATATTCAAGCTACAGTTGGGGCACGTGGACTTTGAGCAAAGCCTTATAACCTTAGCTAACCCCAAAGGCGGAAAGAATGCGTCTGTCCCTATGAGCCAGCCTGTTCACGATCTACTCAAGGATCAAATCCTATGGACGGCAGAAAGATACCCTGACAGCCCTTACCTCTTCCCTGGCAGAGCTGGCAGGCAACGCGTTGACTGTTCATCAGTGGAAGGAATAAAGAAAGCAGCGGGGCTACCGGAGTCTTTCAGGCCATTCCACGGCCTACGGCATCACCTGGCGGTCACCTTGGCATCTTCAGGGGAATATACCATGGATATGATAGGGGAGCTTCTAACACACAAGAGCACGGCCATAACAAGGCGTTATGCCAAGTTCCTGCCAGATGCCAAAAAGAAGGCGGCGGATCGAGCGGCTGAACTACTCACAGGGCAGACCAAAAAAGCGAAGGTCATAGACATAGCCAGTAGGGGGAAGGCTTGATAATCCCAAAAAAATAAGGAGACCTTATGATTACAATAACTATACCGGATAACCTTGAGCAGAGATTAATTGTTCTGGCCGGGACAGATGGCAGGTCTGCCGAGAAGACGGTGTTGGATATTTTACAGGATTACCTGGACAACTTCGGCGCTTATCAGGAAACCGAATACCTGATGAAGAGCAAAGCAAACAAAGAATGCCTTGATAAAGCTGTCTCGGATATTCGTGCAGGCATCTACGAAGAACATGAGCTGATCAATGATTAGCTGGCATGGCCAGGCATGGAATGATTATCTTTACTGGCAGAAAAACGACAAGAAAATTCTCAGACGGATCAATGAGCTTATAAAAGATATTTGCCGACACCCTTTTGAGGGAACCGGTAAACCTGAGCCCTTAAAACATCAGTGGCGCGGCTTTTGGAGCAGGCGCATTAACGATGAGCACCGCATGGTTTATACCGTTCAGGAAGATCAGATCATCATTGCTCAATGCAGGTATCATTATTAGGTGTGAGAAATGTTCTAAGGCAATGCAGGACAACTTAAAATTTCTTGCGGGACACTAGTACAATGTAAAACTTAAGCCTTCGCATTCTGTTCAGTATTTGCTATAGTCGTCTTCATCAGACAAGGAGGGCGATATGGCACCACGCTACAGAGTGACATTAACAAAAGAAGAACGGAAAGA
>Ga0307990_1000068_pt1 | contig 93994 bp, 99 predicted proteins | sample EllFjometagen129_FD_203168 | JGI IMG/M metagenome (GOLD analysis project Ga0307990, IMG submission 203168) | Marine microbial communities from Ellis Fjord, Antarctic Ocean - #129 | ecosystem: Environmental > Aquatic > Marine > Unclassified | place: Southern Ocean | collected 2014-10-08 | reverse complement strand
ATGGCTGGTTTACAGGGAATCATCCTGGTTGTTTTACTCCTGATCCCCTCCTTTAAGGCTCTCCTTGTAGACGAATCTTAATAATAGTTTTATTAGTTTCACAAAAAAAGAGACACCGCATTTGGGTGTCTCTTTTTTTGTATTTCTAACTGAAGGAATGGTATAGCAGACAAAAACTACTTTCCGTATTTTATTTTTTTTGTCCGAGGTTTTCTTCTTTTTTGCTGATTATCCGGTTTGGGAATCGTGTAATCAAAATCTGGTAAGGTTTTCTGGGGCAGTTTTTTCTTCATGATCTTTTCGATCTTCCTCACCAGGGCTTGGTCGTCGGGGGTGACAAAGGTGAATGCTTTCCCCAATCGCTGAGCTCTTCCCGTTCGTCCAATTCGATGGATATAGGCATCTGCAGTATCAGGCATATCAAAATTGATCACATGAGAAATGCCATCGATATCAAGGCCGCGGGCCGCGATATCTGTAGCCACCATGATCTGGTACTTCCCATCCCTAAAACCGTTCAGGGCTTGACGTCGTTGGCCTTGCGTGCGGTCACCGTGCAAACTTGTTGCTTTATATTTGGTTCTTTTGATCTTTTTGAGCAGATTCTGAGCCCGGTGTTTTGTCCGGGTGAAAATCAATATCGATTTCGTGTCTGTTTGATCAAGTAGTTTGATCAACAGTCGATTTTTTAAGTGGTGAGGAACAGGATAAAGAGTGTGGTCAACTGTGTATGCGGGGCGGACAAGCCCAATGGCGACCCGTTTTGGGTTACGCAGTGTTTGGGCTGCCAATTGGTCAATTTCTTTTGGAAAAGTTGCAGAAAACAACATGGTCTGTCTATCTTTCGGAATGTGACGGAGAATTCGTTTGATATCGGGCAAAAAACCCATATCCAGCATTCGGTCAGCTTCATCAAGGACCAATATTTCTACTTTTCCCAGTTTGGCATTATTGTTTTGGAGATGATCCAAAAGGCGGCCAGGACAAGCTACCACGATTTCAGTTCCCTGCTTCAGCGCTTCGATTTGTGGAGCCGGCCCAACTCCGCCGTAAACGGTCACACTTCGTATTTTTGTACCAGCACTCAATTTATTAGTGGTTTCATGAATTTGTTCAGCCAGTTCGCGGGTTGGAGTGACGATCAGAACCCGGGTTCCTTTTCTGGGTGATTGGAGCAGCTTATGCAGAATGGGAAGCACAAAAGCGGCTGTTTTTCCTGTTCCCGTTTGGGCAGTACCAATCAGGTCCCTGCCAGCCATAGCAAGCGGAATGGCTGAGATTTGGATGGGAGTTGGTTCATAAAAACCAGCCCGTTTTATTGCGTTATTTAAGCGTGGGTCGAGATTGAACTGGGAAAAGTCCATAAAAAATAGTTCCTTGTGTTTAGTTTTTAGTCAGTTTACCAGGGGAATCAAGCAGCGTTCAAATAAAACGGCACCGACTGCCAAAGGTTAATAAACCGGGTCTGATAGTACCTGAAAATAAACGTTTGTCAAGCAGTGGGGGTGTCAGAAAGCCTGATCTGCATCTGGTCGGTATAGGTTTATCAACTTTTTTAATCCCAGACGGGTCCTTGCGCTGCCCCTGGTCTACTATGGGTTTCCCTTTAAATGGGGAAGTACTATAATCTAGGGGAAATGTAGGTAGGTTTCAGGGAAGGAGAAATGATAATGGCCATTAATTTTTCAGCAGATTTGATTATCAGACTTGCCGTGGCAACTCTTCTGGGCGGCATTTTGGGCCTGGAACGAGAAATTCACGGCAGGCCAGCTGGGCTGCGGACTCACTTGCTGGTTAGCCTGGGAGCAGCGGCTTTTATGATTATGTCTCCCTGGGTTGCAAGGATGAACCCGAATTTCCAGGGAGATCCCGGAAGGATCGCAGCTCAAATTGTTACAGGAATTGGTTTCTTGGGAGCCGGCGCTATTGTTAAAGAAGGGGTCAATATCCGCGGGCTGACAACAGCTGCCTGCTTATGGGTTGCGGCTGCGATTGGTATGGCGTGTGGAGCTGCTCTATATGCCGAAGCAATCTTTATTTGGATCCTGGCCATCATAGCGCTGGTCTTATTGCCTTATGCTGAAGTGATTTTTAAGACGCACTCCTATAGGATCCTTGAAATCATCCTTCCCCTTGAAGTAGATGTAAGTTCTATTTTAAACGCGGTGAAATCAAAATATGTCAGGGTAATTCGTTGTGACTTGAAACGCGATTACGCGAAGAGTACATTAACAATAACCTTATTGATTCGGCTATATCATAAGGGTGTTACCGATAAACAAGCGCATAAGATCATCCAGGAAATCGAAGCTCTTAACTTGGCACCAAAACAAATATCCTGGCGGCATCGCTAACAAATCCTTCGGGTCGGTGAGGAATAATGAGCTCGCGAATAAGAAAATCTCCGGATTTTGACCGGAGATTTTTCTGTAATTGCGGGGATTTTTGTTTAAACTGTAACTCGAGTTTACTTCTTCCCGGACAGCTCCTTCTTTTTATATCACCAAACAAAAGTAAAAATTGGCCCTTGCTGAAGTTTTATGAGTTGGCTTGACAAACCTTAAGCAGTGCATTATAGTTAGTTTTACAAACTAACTATAATGAGGGAGTATGTGTTATGAAAATTACAAAAGACACTCGAGTGGCAGAAATTCTTACCGAGTACGGTGATATAGCAGACGTCATGGAAATTTTCGGGGTCAATCGGGTAGGACGATATTCCTTGCGGGCATTACTGGGAAAGGTACTTACTGTAAAGACAGCAGCATTCATCCATCGTGTACCCCTGGATGAATTCTTGAGCATCCTGGATAAAGCAGTAAAGAGCGATGTTGGGGTTAATTGATCTTGTTATAAATTAGGACGTGATGTCTTTAGTTAAGGAGCAGACTCATGACAAATAATCTTGAAGGATCAGCAGGAAAATTCTTAAATCTGATGGACAGGTTGCGCCAAATTGGACCCCAATCCGCTCCTCCCAAAGAAGCCAATATCTCACCGTCACATTTAGCGTACCTTACATTCTCAGCGTCTCACCCAGGTTGTGGTATTCAAGCTATGGCCGCGGGTCTAAAATTGTCAAAACCAACAATTAGTATCGGTGTGGCTCAATTAGAAGAAGCTGGTTTTTTCATTCGCAAACCCGACCCCCAAGACGGACGCGCGATTCAGCTTTATTTAACCCCGAAAGGTCAGAAACTGCATCAACGCACATATGAATTCCGCTGCCAGAAGTTTGAACGGCTGCTTAAATATCTCGCCCCTCAAGAAAGGACAACCCTGAATAATTTATTGGAAAAGGCTATCAATATAGCCGAAAACGAAACACAAGGAGAAGCAAAATGAAAAAATTCTTTAACAAATGGACTCGAAAATTCCACCGCTGGATAGCAATACCAACAGTGATAATCATCCCCCTCGCGGTTATCTCAAAATTTTCAGGAGCAGGGGCTGAACACCTGCCGCCCCAATTAGAGCAATTTCAATCCATTTTAATGTTATTGCTGGTGATCAGTGGATCCTATCTGTACCTGATCCCCTACTTCACAAAATGGAACCGCAACCGCAGGAAAAAAAGCAATGCTCAACCTGAGACCATTAAACATCCAGCGTAGTTTTCCCAAGGGATAACCAATGAAAATAGCAGATAAGTTAGCAGAAACATCCAGCCACCCGCCGTCTACAAAACGGCGGATTCTGGCCAAGGCCCTCCCTGTTTTTGTGTACACGCTCTTATTTCCCGCTCTTCTCTTTATTATTCCGAAACTATATTTGGATCGCTGGTTGCAGCTCCCCTCATTTTTGATCCCTGTTGTTAGAGGGTTACTAGGTGGAATTTTAATAACCATGGGTTTGATCTTCCTTTTTTGGTCCATCAAAGCGCAAAGAGAGCTTGGTAAGGGAACGCCTATGCCTTTGATGGCTACTCAAAATCTTGTTGTCCAAAAACCATATTTGTATTGTCGCAACCCGATATTTTTCGGCGTGATCAATCTCTTTTTTGGAATCAGCATTTTGTTTAATTCCATCAGTTCCCTGGTGATGGTATTGATCTTTTCAGTGATCATCTTGCTCTACACTAGATTTATTGAAGAAAAAGAACTTGAAATCAGATTTGGAGATGAATATCTGGCTTATAAGAAAAGGACACCTTTTATTATTCCTATACCCACAACTTTAAGGAGAGAAAAATGAATTCAATTTACAGGAAAATAGCTGCAGTCCTCGCGTTTATTATTGGCGCGATGGCAATATTCGCTGGCGGGCAGGTTTTATTAGGAAAAGTCATGGATTATTACGTGATTGATTGGCTGCCGATCTATAACTTTAGCGCTGGCTTGGTATCCGCCTTTATTACAGCGATCCTGATCTGGAAAGGCAGCAAGTATGCTATGGCAGCTGCTATCGGCACATTTGCAATTCATGGCACCGTTATGCTGGTTTTGCAAACTGTTTATCGAGAAGTGGTCGCCGCGGACAGCCTCAAGGCAATGACCGTCAGGTTAGTCGTCTGGCTGATTATTCTTACCCTGATAATCCTCCAATCCCGCAAAAACAAGAAATCATCTAATTAGCCTGCACTAAAACTGCTAAGTCATGAATAAAATCGGACGTTTGCTCGCAATCTTTGCCCATCCTGACGATGAATCCTATCGTTGTGGCGGTGCTTTATCTCTGCTGGCCAGGAGAGGCTCTCAGGTTTGGGTGCTGTGCGCCACACGTGGGGAGCAGGGGATCCAGAATCTTGATCCTGAAGAGACCGGTCAAGTGCGCCAAGCCGAGATGGAATGTGCTTGCCGTGTTTTGGGCATCGAGAAGCCCCGCTTTCTGGACAACCAGGATGGAACACTTCACGAAGTGGATGAAGAGTGTGCAGTAGGAAAAGTGGTACAAACTATTCGAAAATTACGTCCCCATGCACTTCTGACATGGCCACCCAGCGGTGTTTCGGGTCACCCCGACCATGTTGCTGTCAGCAATTGGACAGACAAAGCATTTCAGCTAGCAGCCGACCCTTTGGCATATTTAGAACACAAAGAGGCTCCCCACGCAGTGGACGCTCTCTATCATATCGTCATGCCTCGCAGCCTGGCCGAGAACCTAAAAATGGCTCACCTGCATACTGTCCATGATGAAGAAGTGACTCACACAGTGGATGTGTCTGCAGTGTGGGATGAAAAAATGGCAGCTATTCTTTGCCACAACAGCCAGAAAGCGAATTCGCCTATTTTGGATGCGCCGGAAAAGCAGCAACGCTTATTCCTGGGAACAGAATACTTCCAACAGATAAAGGTGCAGACGAAGAACAGAACAATCTCAATAAGGGATAATAAATAATGAACTGGTCAATTAAGATCTTCAAAGTAAAAGGCATTGATGTAAAAATTCACCTGACTTTCTTGCTGATCCTGATCTGGGCAGCCTATCAATGGAGTGTTAGCACTGGCGAAGGATTAATGGGAGCAGTCTTTGGTATTGTTGCCACATTGCTGCTCTTCACCAGTGTGACTTTACACGAGTTGGGGCACAGCCTGCAAGCTCTGAAATTCGGTATTAATGTCCATGACATAACATTGATGCCTCTGGGTGGACTGGCTCGTCTTGATGAAATACCTGAGGATCCGGTGAAGGAAATTCGCATCGCAATTGCAGGTCCGCTGGTTAACTTTACTATTGCTGGTGTGCTTTTTGTAATTGGCCTGCTGTTGAACACCCAGGCGATTATCACACTGGACGAGTTATATAGTTCCTTTGGGCAAGTTAGTTGGAACGGAATGTTAGCCTACCTGACTATGACAAATCTGCTCATGGGCTTGTTTAATCTAATTCCTGCATACCCTATGGATGGGGGCCGTATCCTGCGAGCTTCCCTGACGAAAAAAATGGACCGTCCCAGAGCAACCAATATTGCTGTAAATATCGGTCAAGGTTTAGCTTTTTTGTTTGGCCTATGGGGGTTTATGAATGGCAGCTACACCCTGGTATTGATTGCAATCTTTGTTTGGATGGGTGCCGGGCAGGAGGGCAAAGATGTAGCCCTGAAAAATATCCTCAGTGAAATCAAAGTTTCACAAGCAATGACTATACAACCTCAAGTTTTAAAAGAAAATAATAGCTTATCCAAAGCCGTAGAGCTTACTCTTTCTACTTCACAATCCGATTTTCCAGTGACAGACTGGCCCAGCAATCAAGTTGTAGGTTTATTATGCGAGAAAGACTTACTTAAGGGTTTACAGGTTCACGACCGGACTGCGCCAGTTAGAGATGTCATGCGAACAACTTTTCCCTCAGCTACTCCAGACCAGCCACTCTATGAGGTTCAGAAACAAATGGCAGCTGGAAGAATACGAGCAATGCCAGTTGTAGACGATGAATCTAATTTGGTTGGATTGCTGACAGCTTCTGATATCAATGAAGCCTACCGCCTGCTATCAATAAATCAAAAACTTAAAAAACTATAAATTAGGAGAAAACAATGCCAACTAAAACAATCGTTTATGGACTGGTCACATTTCTACACGACCTCTTTACCGCAGCCTGGATCGGAGGCCTGATAACTCTGGGTCTTTCCGTGATGCCCGCAATTAGAAAAATATTAGGGAAAGGACCAGAGACCAAAAAAATAATGGACGCGATTCAAAAACGCAATAGTGTTCTTGTTTATGCGAGCATGATCGGATTAGTACTGACGGGTTTGCTACAAGCTAATCGGACGCCGGAGTTCTTGGGTCTGTTCAGTTTGGGCAATACCTATTCCGTTGTCCTGGCGGTCAAACATATCCTGGTTATAGCGATGATTGTGATAGCTCTCTATCGCAGTCTTGTATTAACAAAAAATACTACTCCGAAACAGGAAAGATTGAAAAAGGTATTAATGATGTCGAATATTGGGTTCGGAATTTTAGTATTATTACTAAGTGGGATTGCAACTGCGCTCTCATCTTCTATTCCAGTCATATAATTAAGGAATGAGTAAATTATGATCCACGCAATTGAAGTTCATGAATTAACTAAAAATTATTCATCCTCTGGCTCAGGAGAATTGGCTGTGGATCAGATCAATTTTACAGTAGAGCAGGGCGAGATTTTCGGTTTTCTTGGCCCAAATGGTGCTGGAAAATCCACTACACAGCGGATGTTAACCACTCTCTTAACCCCAACTGAAGGACAGATCCTGATCCTCGGGCATGACCTGTCTGATGATGCTTATCCGGCTAAACGCCAGATAGGCCTGGTACCTGAAGAATCCAATGTCTATACCGAATTGACAGCTTGGGACAACCTGATGTTTACTGGACGTCTTTATCTCATGTCCAAAACAGATCGTGGAATACGTGCTGAGGAATTGCTCAGAGATTTTGGGTTATGGGAAAAGAAGGATGTCAAAGCCGAGGAGTTCTCCAAGGGAATGAAACGCAGGCTGAGCATCGCGATGGCGATCATCCACAAACCAGCGCTGCTCTTTCTGGACGAACCAACCCCTGGTTTGGATGTGCAAAGTGCACGCACCATCCAAAAACTTATCCGTCAACTCAGTTCAGAGGGGACGACTGTCTTCATGACTACCCATCAAATTGAAGAGGCTAATCAACTCTGTGACCGGGTAGCGATTATCAGTCATGGCAAGATTGCAGCCATCGATACGCCTGAAAAGCTCAAACAAACATTTCAGCAAGTACAATCTGTTGAAATCTCATTCATGTTATCCCCAAATGGGTTGGAAGAAAAACTTGCCACCTTACCTGAAGTCAGCACGGTACTTAAAATTGGTGATAAGTGGCGACTTTACACTGAATCTCCAGCTGCTTTGCTTCCTTATTTGATAAAGTTCACAGAAATAGAAAATCTTGATATCGTGAGCCTCAATACTTTAGCTCCAAGTCTCGAAGATGTGTTCTTACAGATCACGGGGCAGCAAATTGGCTCCGTTAGCGAAGAACCTTCCTCAAAAAAAATGGGTATGAAACGCAATAAGGGAAAACAATCATGAAAAACTTCTGGACACGCACCAAAGATGAACTGTCACAAGCCTGGATAGTGACTCTCAAAGATATCAAAGTTTATTACTTGCGCCCAGGTATGATCATGTTTGGTTTCCTGATGCCCTTCTTTATGTTTTTCTCGTTTTCTGTAAAGCGCGAAATGTCTGCGGGAGATGGCATGGCACGCTTGCTGGCGCTCACCATTTTCTTTACCGCTGCTGCAGCAGGTCCTTTCATCATACCAACCGAGCGGCGCCTTGGTACATATGACAGGTTACTCGCTGCACCCATGTCGCTGCTGACCTTGCTTGCTGGAAAAATTGCTGTTGGTGCGTTTTTTGCCATAGCGGTTTCGTCCATTGCTTTAATCATTGGTATCCTTTTCCTGAATACCTCCATCGCCCAACCAGCGTTGATGATAGCAGGGATTGTTATCGGTTCGTTCACCTTTTCAGCTATGGGGGTGATTTTCGGCTCAATCCCTACCCGAAATCCTGGTGATGTTCAAATGCCAAGTACACTCATTCGCTGGGTGCTGCTCTTCGTTAGCGGCGTTTTTGTACCCCTTTCCGAGATGTCCACCATCGCCCGCGGAATATCATACCTTTCACCGCTTACCTATGCCCAGGATCTGATGAATCATGCTGTTTTGGGAACGGGGGATCTTGCTCTTTGGCTCAACTTGTCAGTTTTGTTTCTTTCAGGTGTAATTTTCCTCTTACCGTCGATCAAATTACACAAACGTGGACGTGTCCTTGGGTACTGATTTTAACCAGGTTATTGTTCAAGGACCAATTTTGCTTGCGAATATGTTTGAAAAAGAAAACCATAAATGATCTAAGAGCCTGACTCCATACGAGCTTTGTACTATGAGGCCAGCTGTTCCGTTGAGAGCGAGTGCTTCCAGCCGTAAATAGGATTTAGACAAAAACACCTCCTTCATTAATTGCGTGGGAGGTGTTTTATATTAAGTCTTGTGATTAAGGTTTAGACCAAAACATTCAATGCTTTTCAACTCTATGAAATTTCTTTCACTTCAGGGTATAGGATGCGTTTACTTCTGCCCGGACGGAAATCTGCCCCAGGTTGACCGGACCGAATTCGGATTCTCCTCCCTGTCCGTTGCCTGTCGGAATATTCTGAACAGTGTTTTGGGTCCAAAGATTGTTGTTGCGTCCCCACCATCCTCCGCTGAAATATGACCATGTGTTTTCGCTAATATTCAATACACAGCCCGCTTCAGCACCAGCGGCCTCAGCGAGGTCTTGGGCTTTTTCTCCAGCAGCAACCATTGCCAGCTCGCGGGCCTGGTCGCGGTATTTACGCAGGTCTCTCAGATAGAATTCCACATTCACAACCTGGTTAGCGCCGGCATTCAGGGAGGAGATCAAAACGTCGTTCACTTTAGTAATATCACGCAGCGTGATGGCTACCATATTGTTGATCCGATAGCCTTCTATGGTCAATGAATCGTAATCATCATAAATAGGGTCAATAACATAGCGATCAGTGACAATATCTTTCTCGTCGATACCCAGCTTCTTGATCGCTTTAATGACCCTGTATATTGTGGCACTGTTAGCCGCCTCGACCAGTTGGGGAGTCCGGCCATTAGACTGGACACCAAGCTGAATTAAGACTCGATCTGGTGTGACATTGACTACCGCTGTGCCGCTGACTGAAACTGACCGCCCTGTGCTGCAGCTGCCATCTCCGATCGAAGGGGCCGGGTTGTTCTGCGCGGCGCTGGCTGTCCGGGTCGGAACCCCGCTGTTAATGGCTAGGAAAACCACTGCACATATTAAAATGGTATTGAGAATATTTGATTTGGATTTCATGGAAGCCTCCTGTTGATGAATATCGGTTTTCTCCATCATAGGAGATAACCGTGTCAGGAGTGGGTCAGAAAATGGTCAGTTTTTGGGCAAATTTGACGTTGGGAGGGTGAAGGTGATAATGGTGCCTTCCCCCATCTTGCTTTCGGCCTTGATTGATCCTCCCTGGGCTTCGATCAGTGCCCGGGCGATCGCCAAGCCCAGCCCGGAGCCTCCGCTTTCACGATCACGGGATTTATCCACCCGGTAAAAGCGCTCAAATATTAGCGGCAGGTGCTCAGGCGAGATACCCGAACCCCGGTCAGATACTGAGCATAGGGTATACGCCCCCGAATTATTTATGGAGATCAATATGTCGGACTTCTGGGGTCCATAGCGTAGCGCGTTGTGTAGCAAATTGTCCAGTACCTGGGCGGTGCGATTCGGGTCACCCATTACCAGAGGATGTAAAGCAGCGGATTTTTCCTGTTTAAGCTGGATCCTGCTTTGGGTTGCCAATGGTTCCATAACTTCACAGCGAGTTTGAATTACCTCGGCCAGATTAAAGGATTGAATATCCAGGGAAAGTGCACCGGCATCCGACCTTGTTAAAACCAGCAGATCATTGACCAACTTGATCAGGCGGTTGGTTTCCAGGTTCATGGAGCGCAGCAGCTTTCCCCTTCCAGCTAAATCATCCACGGCTCCGTCTTCAAGTGTTTCTACGGTTCCCTTGATAACGGTCAGGGGTGTGCGCAGTTCATGAGTGACATCGGCGATAAAGGCGTTTTTGGCTTGATCGGATTGGCGCAGACTGTTGGTCATTTCATTAAATGTTTGCCCCAGGTTTTCCAATTCCCTGATATTTCCAACAGCTGGGACTTGCCGAGACAGGTCTCCGCCAGACACTGCGGCCGCGGCCTGGTCCAGTTTTTCCAGTGGGCGGGCAATACTCCTGGCTAATAAAACACCGGCGATACTGGCAAATAATCCTGCCAGCAGTACGGCGCTAAATAGCTGCAAACTCAGGTTTCCTGGAAGTCCCCGATCTGGCAATGGCGTTGCCAAATAAACCAAATTAATGATCTTTTCTTCTGTTCCATATATCGGTGCGGCAGCATACAGCACACGCCTGCCATCCAAAGCATCAATCTTGCGAATAGCGGTTTCTGGCACGCCGGTCAGCGCGGACTGGATTTCGGGACGCAGGATTAACTCATCGGCCGTTACAAATCCAGGATCTTCGTAGGGAGGAACCTGAACGGGGTCTTCTCCTTCCGGGAAGGGAACACCAATGACAACAGCACCGCCTTCATCCAATAGCCGGGAATGAATGCCGGGGGTGACATTGGTAGTCTGAGAATAACTATCTGGTGCAAAGATAGGTACAGAAGAACCCTCCAATGCAGCAGCAGTTAAGCGAGCCTGGGCAAGCAAATTCTCCCGCTGGGTGATTAGGTAGATTTCTTCCACGGCTAACCAGACCAGGATCCCGGCTAAAACCATGCCTATTAATAAAACCAGAAGATGGCTGAATGACAGCCGCAGCCGGATCGGGGTTCGCATCAGGTCACTTCACCAATCTGTATCCAATCCCTCTGACAGTTTCGATTAAAGTCAGTCCAGGATCTATTTGCTGAATTTTCTTGCGCAGTCGTTTTACGGCGCTGTCTACGGCTCGTAATCCGCCTATAAAATCGTACCCCCAGGCCTGGCTGAGCAGTTGTTCCCGGGAAAGAACTCTTCCACTATTGAGGACCAGATGCTGGATAAGGTCAAACTCCAGCCGGGTCAGAGGCAGAGGAATTTCGTTAATTGTCACCATTCTGAAATCTTCATCTAGAACAAGGCCTGAGGGACCCGTCAGGATAGCTGCCGCCGGATTCTTTATGATTTCTTTTTGATTTCGACGGAGCACAGCTTTGATCCTGGCCATCAGCTCGCGCATACTGAACGGTTTGCAAAGGTAATCGTCAGCTCCCAGCTCCAGGCCTATTACCCGGTCTGTTTCTTCGCCCCGGGCCGTGACCATGATGATCGGCACCTGGTTGGTCTTGCGCAGTTCCCGGCAGACGTCCAGCCCGTCTATTTTGGGCAGCATTAGGTCCAGCAGGATCAGATCGGGTTTGTGTTTTTCTGCGGCCTGTAGTGCGGCTTCCCCATCATGGGCAACCAGGACCTCATAGTGGGCTTTTTTTAAGTTGTATCCGATCAAATCGGTTACCGAAGTTTCGTCGTCAACTACCAGTATCTTCAAGGTCATAAACCCAGTTTAGCATAGAAATGTGGCAGATTTGTGTCAGCCTTAGCTGGGATGTTAGATGAAGGGTAAACGCCAACCATTAAACTTTTTGTCCTTTCCCCTTGTATATATATAAGGAGAACAGAAATTAATATGAGAAAAATGGTTAAATATTTCCAACGAATCTTGTCCCGCATCTCTGCCCAAGGCCTTGTGAAAGCTATTGGCATATATTCGGCCCTGGTGGTTTCGTTGATCTCATTATTGGTTCTTGCCTCCGAATCTCCGTCTCATGAAAAAGCTGTAATTAAGATGGTCTGGGGTTTGATCCTGATTTGGATAGTCCTGGGCGGTTCGCTCATGTACTTTTTTAGAGATCCCATCCGGGATGTAGTTCAAGGTATTCACATGCCCTGGCAGGTTACCTTTCCATTATTTTGTACAGTTCTGGCTTTATTGGAAGAGGCTGTAACAGTATCCATGACTAATTTAGCTCCCCTTTTTGGGGCAGAGGTTGGCCAGGCATTTATTACAGCATCAGCCAACTATTTACATACAGTACTATTTCATAGCGTGATCGTTTTTATCCCCATGTTCCTGGTTTGGACGGTATTGTTGCACTTTTTTGATTTCCCACCTGCTCATGTCCTTCTTCTTTTTGGATTGACGGGGTCAATTGCTGAGATGAGCATAAGCCCCACAAATATCCTGGCAGGCTTCTGGTTTTTTGTATATGGTTTGATGATCTATTTACCGGTTTATTCACTCCCCAAAAACAGAGCTGCAAGGAAACCAAAGTGGTGGGCCTATCCCTTGGCGGTTGTTGCCCCGATTCTTTCACCGATTTTGTTATTGCCTATTATGCCCCTGCTCAGAAACCTCTGGATAATGATGGATCCTGTTTTCTTTGTGGATTCTAGCTGGAACTAAATCCAGTTGAACACAATCCCCTTACAACTCCTACCCGGTGAAATTTTCGTTATCGAGATATACTCAAACCTAAAGAGGAAAAAAACGAAGATACTGATTGTGAGTGTATATGCCAACGATAAATCTTGAAACCACCGAGATCTATTACGAAATCCACGGACGGGGAGAACCTATGCTGCTGATCCACGGGCTGGGATCCAGCAGCCAGGACTGGGAAAAGCAGCTACCCGAATTTTCCAGTCGCTTCCAGGTAATAAACATCGACTTGCGTGGACATGGGCGCTCGAGTAAAACACCCGGTCCCTACAGTATAAAACTTTTTGCTGAGGATACTGCCCAGCTGATCAAGGCGCTGGAATACACATCCGTTTATATAGTAGGCATATCCCTCGGCGGCATGGTGGCATTTCAACTGGCCCTGGATTGCCCGGATTTGGTTCGCAGCCTGGTGATCGTCAACAGCGTACCGGAATTGATCGCCCATAATTTAAAGGACAGGACAGATTACTGGAAACGGCTGTTGATCGTCAGGTTGTTTGGGCTTGAAAAAATGGGAAAGGTACTGGCGGAGCGATTTTTCATTGAGCCAGAACATGAAGCACTAAGGCAGGTGTTCGTCCGGCGCTGGGCGGCAAATCACAAGCCGTCCTACCTGGCTTCTTTGAAAGCGGTTTTTGGCTGGAGTGTTCTGGGGCGATTGGGGGAAATTGAGGCACCGACATTGGTGATCGGCGCCGAGGGGGACTATTTTTCGAATGTGGAAAAAGAAAGCTATACCAGGCTGATGCCCAATGCTGAATTGATTATTATAAAAGATTCCCGGCACGCCCTTCCAGCCGAAAAACCTGATGAATTTAATCAGGCAGTGTTAAGATTTCTGCTGAATTTAACCTGAATTTCCCCGAATTCCTGCCTCGCCCAGAACCCAATCCAAGATTAGAAAAACATGATATTTGTCATAGGGAACCCTGTTGACAAGGGGTTTTAAATATTTTATGATAAGGTCATAGGACGTCCAACCTCTTGTCCTATTATTGGTTCATAGATCAACTTTAACCACTCAGGATGAGTATGGCTATCACAACCGATACACGCTTCAACCAAGTAAAAACGCACATGCTCAACTATATTTCCCAGAATAATCTTAAACGCAATGATCAGTTGCCGTCAGAAGCTTCGATTGCCAAGGACCTTGGCGTCAGTCGGAATACACTGCGGGAAGCCTATGTCACTCTTGAAAATGAAGGCGTGATTGTCAGGCGGCACGGTATTGGTACCTTTGTCGCTCAGCCACCCTATATCCAGGATTCTCTGAATGAGTTTTCCCCTTTTGCCCAGATTATCCAGGCCGTTGGCTATACACCAGATTTTAGAACACTATTGACGGAGATCATTGAGGCACCACCTGAAGTGAGTGATGTTCTCAAACTGAAATCGAATACCTCGGTGCGATATATTGAACGAATTGTTCTGGCTGATCAAAAACCCGTGATCTATGTAGAGGATTATTTGCCATCAGAAATTGATCTACAAATAACCGGCTGGGATACATTTAAAGGTAACCTGGTGGAAGTACTGACAAAGACGCTTAATACACCATTGCATCAAATCCAATCCTATATCCGCGCTCAAGCTCTTCCGGCAGCGATCAGCGAATATTTTGAACTGCCGGTTGGTACGCCAATTCTTGGTGTTCGGTCAACGATTTATACCCTGGATAACCAGGCTGTAACTTACAGCAAGTTGTGTTTTAACTCTGAGATCATTGAATTAAATATTGTCCGTATGATCAGATAGAAAAATTCTCACAATATATCTTTAGAAAGGAGAGGAATATGAAGAATAAAGTGTTTTCCAAGATATTTGCAGTAGTCCTGATTCTTGGCCTGTTGTTGGGAGCTTGTGCTCCGGCACCTGCCGCAGAACCAGTACAGGAAGAAGCTGCCCCTATTGAAGAGGAAGCCCCTGCAGAGGATGCTGCCCCGGCTGAGGAAGAGGAAGAAGCAGCCATGGAACCAGTAACCTTCCAGGTCTTCTATCCTGTTGCTGTGGACGCCCCTATTGCCGCCATTCTGAATGGCTACATTGAGGAGTTCCAGGCAGAGTATCCCCATATTACTGTTGAGCCGGTTTTCTCTGGCGGTTATGGTGATGTGCAAACAGCCATTCAAACAACCATCGATGGCGGCGGTGAACCGCCGGCCCTGGGTGTGATGCTGGCAACAGCGTTGTATGACTTGATCAATGCTGACTACATTGCTCCCCTTGATGGATACGTCGCTGGCATGGAAGGTGGCGATGCCTATGTGGCAGATTTCCTGCCCGCTTTCTTGGCAAATTCCTACTATGATGAACAGCTTTGGAGCATTCCTTTCCAGCGCAGCGCAGTGGTGATGTATTACAACGCCGATATGTTTGCAGCAGCTGGTTTAGAAACTCCAACAAGCTGGCAGAGCTGGGCTGATGCTGCACAGCTCCTGACCACCAAAGAAGGCGATGCTACTAATTGGGGATTGCAATTCCCAACCGGTTGGCCGTATTGGCTCTTCCAACCCTTGGCAATTGGTAATGGACAGAACATTCTTTCCGATGATTGCACTGTCGTATTTGACGATCCGGCAGTTATCGAGGCAGTTGAGTTCTATAACGATCTTTCTGCCGTTTATGGGGCGATGCCAGCAGGTGTTCAAGCGGTTTGGCCCACAGCAACAACTGATTTTGCCAGTGGTTCAACGGCTATGATTGTGCATTCTTCTGGATCCCTAACTGGAATTCTCGCCCAGGCTGAGTTTGAAGTTGGTGTGATGGCCTATCCTGGTAAAGAAGTTGATACTTTCGCTAGCGTTCCCGGTGGCGGAAATTTCTACATCATGAAAGGCGCGCCTCAGGAACAACAGGATGCGGCCTGGAAGTTTGTAGAATTCATTTCTCGCCCGAATTACGTTGCCGATTACAGTATTAATACTGGATATATAGCCAGCCGGGCCAGCGCTTATGAAACTGATGCGATGTTAGCTTACACAGCGGATGTTCCTCAGGCGTTAGCTACCCGTGATGTGCTCCAGTTTGCGGGTGCTGAGCTCGCAACCCAGAATCTTGGACAGGTCCGCGGGATCTTCCACGATTACATCCAGAGAGCGTTCAATGGCGAAATGTCACCTGCCGACGCAATGGCCGCAGCCCAGATCGAAGCAGATGTTGCCATGGCAGATTTTTGTCCCTAATCTTGATTGAAAGTTAATTTATAATGGGGTGACCTTCACATCTCGAGGTCACCCCATTATTACGAGGAGCAAGTATATTTCGTGCAAGCCTCTCGAAAAAGATCTAAATCCCTTCCCTATATATTGGTTTTCCCTACAGCAGCATTTGTTGCTTTGTTCACTGCTTGGCCTGTATTGCTGTCGTTTTATCAGAGCTTCTTCCTGCAGCGGATGAATATCGCCAAGTTCCGGGAACCAACATTTATTGGCTGGGGGAATTATGTTGATCTCTTTACCGACCCTTATTTTATTGATGTTATCAAGAATACCCTTACCTACATCTTGGGCACGGTGCCGATCAGTATTATTCTGGGCTTCCTGTTCGCGCTGCTTGTGAATCGTAAAGTCCGCGGGATCGGATTATTCCGGTTGGCTTTCTTCCATCCCATGGTTCTGCCAATGGTCAGCGCAGCAACGATCTGGTTATTTTTCTTTACCCCAGATTATGGTTTATTTAATTCAACACTTCGATTTTTGGGTTATTCGGGTCCGGAAAACTGGACTGGCAATCCCAATCTTGCATTATTATCCGTTGTTATTGTCGCGATCTGGAAAAATTCTGGATATTATATGGTCTTTTATCTTGCGGGGTTGCAGAATCTCCCCGATGATGTTTATGAAGCGGCTGCCCTGGACGGGGCTAACGGCTGGCAATCTTTGTGGAGAATCACATTCCCGCTCTTAAGGCGCACGACTTTATTTATCACTATCATTGCCTTTATTGATTCTTTTCGTACGGTGGACCATATCTTTGTTCTAACAAGCGGTGGCCCCAGCCGATCGAGTACTGTTTTGTTATTCGAACTCTGGCTGGAACGTTTTGAGTACCAAGACATTGGTACATCTGCTGCAATCACAGTTATTTTTGTGATCGTACTCTTGGCTTTTACAGTGACCAATTTGATAACTTCGGATCGAAAGGAGGTCTGAGGCGTTTATGGAAAATATAAGTATCCGAAAAACGTTGAAAAAATTGGGCACCTGGATAACAAACCTGATGGCTACGTTTTTGGCTTTGCTTTGGTCCGTTCCTGTCATTTGGGCAATTATTGCTTCCCTCCGCCCTGCCAATGATCCCATGAGTAGGGGTGATGTCTGGTTCAGCAATACGCTCACCTTTGAAAACTACACCAGGGCTTGGTCTTTGGCTCCTTTTGGTCAATATTACATCAATACAATTGTAGTGGTTTTGATTATTCTGGTTGTCCAACTGATTACGATTGTCTTGGCTGGGTTTGCTTTTGCAAACTATGAATTCTTTGGAAAAGGCTGGATATTCTTTTTTGTCTTACTGCAGATGATGATTCCTACCTCGGCACTCCTGGCTCCCAATTTCGCCACTATTCGTACCCTAGGACTATTTGACACTCGCCTGGCGATAGCTATTCCATATTTTGGTTCTGCGTTCGGCACTTTTCTGATGCGTCAGGCTTTTATGAGTGTACCGAGGGATCTGGTGGATGCAGGAGTGATCGATGGCTGCTCGTGGTGGCAGTTGATCCTGAATGTGTATTTGCCCCCATCCGTCCCGTCTCTGATAGCATTTGGCCTTTCGTCAGCAACCTGGCACTGGAATGAGTTCCTTTGGCCATTGATCATCACCAATAGCGATAAAAGCCGCCCCTTAACAGCAGGCTTGGTCAGGTTTACACAGTTGGGGGAAATTGGAGCTCAGTGGTCTTTATTGACAGCGGCAACCCTGATGGTCGCAGCCCCACTTTTTATTACATTTCTGATATTTCAGCGCAGATTTATCCAGAGTTTTGTTCATTCTGGTTTGAAATAACCCAGTCCCAGTTTAGAACTATTTTTAATTCCCAGCCTTTTACCTCCTGTCATCTTGGTGAACCTACTGAACGGGGCCAAGGGAGAGTTTTGTGTTACCCTTTTCAAATGGAATATACCCGATCCAAGTTTGAACACAGGAGGGTTGATTATGGCAGGCTGGAGTAGAGAACAAAATTCTGGAAACTGGGGTGTTAAAAACGGCCCCGGTTTTTTATTTCTTGCTGCGGCTGTCTCACTGGTGATCACTGTCCTGATCTGGCGCTCAGGGTTACCCTGGCGGGTTGCCGCACTGGTTTTTTGTATTCTGCTGCTAGTTTTCCTATTATTTGTCGGACAGCAAAACAGCTGTTTATTTGATACCGAACGCAGGATCGTTTACATCAGGCAGCAGAGAATCTGGAAGCGGAGCGACCGGGAAGTTCCTTTTGAGGAGATTGAAAGTGTGGCAGTTATGACCTTCAGTTCTGGGAGTGGAAACCAGAATCATAGTGTTAGCCTTGTGCTCAAATCTGGAGAAATGGTCAGGTTGACCGCTCATCCCAGCAGCGGCAAACTTTCCAAGGAAAAGTTTGCTCAAAAGATCAGCGATACCCTGAACCAGTTCCGCAGCCAACCGATCACTCCAGCGCTGGATGGGCTTGTTCGGGTTGCGAGAGAGGGCAATACCAATGGAATCCCCTGGTCTATGACCATGATCACAGCCAATGATTCCACTCCAATCACTCAATGGATCAGCAAAGAAAACAAATACAAAGAAGGTTTTTTGTTGTTAATACCCGCAAAAAGTAACAGCCTCTCGGCAGCGGGTGAACTAAGCAAAACCTCCAGGTTCTTCTACAAGAAATATTTATTAAATATGATGATTGCCGAATCCCAGATCCCAAACTTTGAGGGTGCAGTTATGCTCCGGAGTGATGAACACCTGCTTGGGAATGAGTTTACTTGCATCTCCAATAATTCGGCTGCCGCAGTCAGGTGGATCACACAATCGTTGGTGGACAAGATTAACATGTGGGTGGGAGATTCACCGCTAAGTGGTAAAAAAGGGGAGACGGAACCCCACATCCTCGTCACCAAGGAAAATGCAATCCTGAGTTTTCGTAAGCGCTATCATCAGAAAGATGAGATCCAGCACATTGCGGATTTTGGTGTATCCTTGATAGAAGGACATTTAAAATAAGCTGCAAAATTCCTTATTAATTATTATCTGGAGAGAGGCTGTGAAAGAATCCCTTGGTGCACAAACGTTAATTTTCCCGACGCCTGTCTGGTGCGTTGGCTCTTATGATAAAGAGGGCCAGCCCAATATCATGACCATCGCTTGGGGTGGAATATGCTGTTCTAAACCTCCCTGTCTTACGATATCGCTCCGCAAAGCAACTTATACCTATGGGAATATATTGGAGAGAGGTGCCTATACAGTGAGTGTTCCTTCTGTAAAGTATGCTGAGGAAGCAGATTATTTTGGTATCGCCTCTGGAAGGGATGTGAATAAATTCCAGGTAACAGGACTGACACCCATCCGCTCCGACCTGGTGGATGCTCCCTATGTCGAAGAATTCCCAATGATCCTGGAGTGTAAACTGCTGCATCACTTCGAAATTGGCCTGCATACCCAGTTTGTGGGAGAGATTATGGATGTAAAGGTTGACAAGGATAAGCTTCCGGAGAACGGGCACCCTGATATCAGCCTGATCGCTCCATTTGTCTATGCAGCTAAAGCCCGGGATTACCATCAGATTGGAGATAAAGTTACCAAAGCCTTTCAGGCTGGAAATAAGTATAAGTAATGGTTTAACCGTTTTGATACGAAAAATAGACACTGCTCATTTGATTTTTCGCCTGGTGAGATATCCAATCGTTACGAAAAAGGAAAATAGTCGTTTTATTTGGTAGAGATCCAGTCCTTTATGGAGAGCTCAATGAATAATGACAAGATCCTGGTTGTTACCGATAGTTCTTCTTCATTGCCCGAAGAATTGATCAAGGAATTGGATATCCGGGTCATACCCCTCTGGTTGATCTGGGATGACCACTGCTTTCGTGATGGCGTGGATATCGATCCCCATACTTTTTACCAGCACTTGAGAACATCTGAATCCCTGCCCTCCTCCACCCAGCCTTCGGCTGTAGAGTTTAAGGAATTTTTCCGAAATCTGGCTGATGAATGCGCCGGCATTGTGAATGTACTGGCTTCTTCAAAGATCAGTGGAACTGTGGATAGTGCAGAAGCCGCTAAAGAATTTTTGCCCGGACTTCCTATCAGGGTAGTGGACTCCTTCTTTTGTGCGATTGGGGAAGGACTGGTTGCTGTGGCCGCTGCCCGAGCCGCTGCCTCGGGAAAATCAATTGATGAAGTAGCAAATCGGGCCGAATTAGTTCGCGACCATACACACCTCCTCTTTGTGGTTGACACCCTGGAATACTTGCATAAAGGCGGCCGGATCGGTGGAGCAAAAAAACTATTAGGGACGGCATTAAACATCAAGCCTATTCTGCATTTTGAGGATGGAAGGATTCAGCCCCTTTCTCAGACAAGAACCAAGAGAAAAGGTGTCGATGAGCTATTGAATATTGCGGCAGAACGATTGGGGTCAGGCAAGATGGCGGAAGCCGGCGTTGTCCATGTTGATTGCCTCGAAGAAGGAAAGTTGCTGGTAGAAAAAGTTAAGAAGCGCTTTAATCCTCCCCAGACCCATCTCTCGGACGTTAGTCCGGTAGTTGGCACACATGTTGGACCGGGAGCGCTGGGACTGGCATTTTTTCCTGAGATCTAATAAAAATTACTCCTGTCACTATTTCGTTCATAACATCCTCAGGAGGGAAAATAGCCAATCATGTTTGATATAATCGGAGACAATTGGAAGAGAATTTAAATTCACTGCTATCATTGATAGCAGGTAAGATTCCAATGAATATAACCTATTGAAAATTGCTATTCGTCCATTTCGCGAATCAGATAAAGAGAACGTCATCAAACTTTGGGATAAGGTCTTCCCGGATGCTCCACCCCACAACAACCCTGCCCGCGATATCCGAACCAAACGAGAGGTACAACCAGAGCTCTTCCTGGTTGCTCTTTTGGAAGAACAGATTGTGGGTACTGCCATGGCTGGATTTGATGGCCACCGCGGATGGGTTTATTATCTAGGGGTGGATCCAGAGTATCAACGCCGGGGTATAGGCACATCATTGATGAAAAGAGTAGAGTCGCGCCTGGTCGGCATGGGATGTCCCAAGCTGAATTTACAGATCCGGGCAAATAATTCGGAAGTACAGTCCTTTTATGAAAGTTTGGGATATTACGCCGAAGATCGCCTCAGCATGGGTAAGAAATTCTAGGCGGCTATAGATAAGGAGTTTTTAATGCAAATAGTTACTGATAGCGGCACCGACTTGAGTTTTTCAGCTGAAGAAGCAGCAAAATTCAATATACATTCAGTCCCCCTAAATGTTACCCTCGATGGGAAAACCTACAGGGAAGGAATTGATATTGAACCGAAGGATTTTTATGACCTGCTAGAAAAATCTAGCAACTTGCCAATCACATCCCAGCCTTCCGTGGGGCAGTTTGCTGAACTCTACAGCAACTTGGCGAAAAAAGACCCTGATATCTTGTCAATTCACATGACCTCGGGATTGAGTGGTACCTACAACTCTGCCCTGGCTGGTGCTGAATTAGCCCCGGAAGCCAATGTCACTCATTTTGATACCAAAACCTTGTCAGCAGTAGCGGGTTGGCAGGTTGAGGCTGCAGCACGAGCCAGCAAGGCAGGCTGGGCTGTGGATCGCATCCTTCAGCTTGTCCAAAAGATAGGGGATGCTTGTGAGAGTGTCTATACGTTGGACGAGCTTAAATACTTAATTCACGGTGGACGCATCAGCCATATGAAAGGCGTGATCGCCTCTCTGATCAAAATCAAGCCCATGATCGGTGTGGAAAAGGTAAATGGGACCTATATACAGCTCGGTATGGTTCGTTCGTTTAAGGGTGCCATACTGGGGCTGGTTAAACAGATCAAAAAGAAACATGCGCCTGGAAGTGAACTCCGGGTCCAGGTGCTGCATGCCTTCAATCCGGATGGCGCTTCAATGCTGAAAGAACAAATCGACAAGATTTACAAGTGCAACTGGCTGCCGACGGGACCGATGTCCCTGGTATTGGGCGCACATACTGGACCTAGTATGGTGAGCGTTGGTTTTGGCTCTCAGGCAGTTTTTGACGAAATCCCCTGAATTACCCTAGGGGGTATTGAGTAGATGAATTCCTGCATTTCAAATTAATATTCTGGTAACCTTTCCCTTATGGGAAAGGTTACCAGACCATCTATGGTCACCGAAATCACTGCCAAGACCATCCTCAATCATGTAAAGCAGCCAGACAACTGGTTTGGTCTGAAATATAATATGAATTTGTACCGGGGCTGCCAGCACCAGTGCATTTACTGTGATTCGCGTTCGGAATGCTACCGCTTGGGAGATCTCGCGGATATCCGCGTTAAAGTGAATGCCCTTGAGCTGTTGAAGGATGCGTTGCCACGTAAACGGGTTCGTGGGACGATTGGATTTGGGTCGATGAATGACCTGTATATGCCAATTGAAAAGGAATACCGATTGGCCAGAGGCGCACTGGAGATTATCCAGAACTATCAATTCCCTGTCCACATTTTGACTAAGTCCGATCTGGTACTCAGGGATATTGATGTGTTATCAGAGATAAACCAGATATACGCGGCAGTTAGTTTTACAATAACCACCGCGGATGATGAGCTGGCCAGTAAGGTTGAGCCTGGCGCACCACTTCCATCTTCACGATTTAAGGCGATGCGGATATTGACGGATGCCGGAATTCTCACTGGAGTGACCATGATGCCCATCCTGCCTTTTTTGGAGGATGACCCCGAGAATATTCGCCAGATCGTCCAAAAAGCAGCTGACTCATGGGCGAGTTATATCATTCCTGCTTTTGGTATGACATTACGGCCCGGATCGAGGGATTATTACTATCAAAAACTGGACCAGCTATTCCCCAGTGTGAAAGAAAAATATATCCGGGCCTTTGGGGATAGCTATCAATGCAGCGCATCCAACTGGAAGCAGTTGGATGATGTTTTCCGGGAAGAGATATTCCAGGCTGGGATTCGATCAAAAATCCCTGTATTTGAACCGGAGAAAATAATTGAAAAATCAAACCAAATACCCTTATTCGGAGAGTGATACAATTTGACAAAGGTTGAAAACCGGAGAAGATTTTTATGGCAAAATATACTTCACTATCTGCAAAAAAAACCGCATTGTTGATCATCGATCTTCAACGGGCCTTGTTTACCCGCCATGATCCTGTGTTTAATGACTGGCAATTAGTTGAAACCATCAATGCCCTGGTGACCAGAGCCCATTTATTTGGAGTCAGGGTAGTATATATCCAGCATGAAAATGATTCCATCCTGAGAAAAGGATCTGATGGCTGGCAGTTCCATCCTGATATTAAACCAAAAACAACTGATCTAATAATTCAAAAGAAACAAGGCAATGCCTTCCTTGGTACAACGCTGCAAAGTGACCTGGAAGCCAGGGGTATCAAGCATTTACTCATCACCGGCCTTGTGACCCAGGGCTGTGTACGTGCGACAAGTCTGGGGGGTCTGGAATATGATTATGACGTTTTCCTTATTCAGGGTGCTCACAGTAACTACAGCAATGATGCAGAAAGTGTCATAGAGAAGAATGAAGCAAAACTTCAGGAAACTGGCGTGCATTTGATAACACCAGAACAACTCGATTTCAACTAACGATATAAGAGCCTAGATCAATCTCCTAGAGGAATCAATTGGCTCTTTTTTACTTTGAAGGACCGATTCTCGTTTTTCATGACATAGATCTGAACCCTAAGGGTATTTGAGGGGATAATTTAATCAAATTAGACTGGTTTTTCTCTGTAAACCCCAGAAATTTGGATTTTGTAAGCATAAATATTGGGTTTTCCCTTTACGATAACAAAGCTGTTAGGCTTGTTTTTCAGATATCCTATATTATGGAATATAACTAACTTTATTTGTTATCCAACTCGCCGAATTGGTTATTCTTACAATGAAAAGATTATTTGCAGTTCCTCATTTTTCTGATCCCGAGTTACATCGTCGGGCCAATATCTTGATTGCAACCCAGATTGCAGCGATTGTGATGATGGTGCTCATCATGGCGGTCTCCGCCATCTTCGCCCCGGATCATCCTGAGATCTTGCCGGCTTCTGCGGTAGGTACATTGGCCATGATCTTTTCCTTTTATCTTCTTAAAAAGAGGAAAGTGGAAATGGCGGGGTGGATCATAGCGATCCTGGGTTGGTTGGTCCTGACCCTGGATTTGGCACTGATCTCTGGGATCAGGGGTGTAAACATTCTCGGCCAGGTTTTGATCGTAATGTTTGCCGGATTGGCAATCAGCGGAAAATCTACCCTGATCATCACGGGAGTCACCCTGGCAGCAAATCTGATCGTGTTCTATCTGGAGCAATTAGGAATCTTGGCCCAGCCAGCCCCACTGCCAGCGGATATTACACGTTATATGATCCAATCAATATTTACAGTTCTGGCGGCATTATATATTTGGAGAGCGGATACGGTAATAAAAAAGGTATTTAAGGAAACCCAGGCTAATGCAGACCGTTACAAGGCCTTATTTGAGCGCACTAATGATGGGGTTTTAATATTGGATTTGAATTGGTGTGTTTTAAAATCCAATCCCCAAGCGGCAGAATTGCTCGGTTTTCTGGAACCAGACTTTATCGGACTAAATTTTTCCCATTGGTTTGGTGGAGATGTCGAGATTGATAAACCAGCGTATCTCAACGATATTCTGGCTGGGTCAGATCTCCCGGTCTTTGAAAATGTACTCCGACAGGAAAATGGATCAGAGATCCCGGTAGAGATAAGTTTGGCTCTGGTACCAGATTCGGTTGGCGATCCTCAACATATACAATGTATCTTGAGGGATATCACCGCAAGAAAGGAATATGAGCGCCAGTTGGTTTTCCAGACTTTACATGACCCCCTAACCAATTTACCGAATCGTAAGTACCTTGAGAATCAATTCTTGAAAATCAATAATCGTCGTTCGGATGATCAACACCTGGTAGCAGTACTATTTATTGATATCGATGATTTTAAAAACGTGAATGATCAATTTGGCCATCATAATGGAGATCTGGCCCTTAAAGAACTGGGGACCCGCCTCCAGCGATCGGTCAGGGATAGTGATACTGTGGCCAGAATTGGGGGAGATGAGTTTATCATAGTCCTTGAAAACATCCGTACAAAGGAAAATGTTGTCAAAGTGGCAGAAAAGGTTATCAGCCGAATTTCAGATCCTTTTCAGATCCAGGATCAAACGATTTTGATTACCGTTAGTATCGGTATCAGCTTCTCTGAAAAGGGCAATGTGGTTGAATTTGATCTGATGAAGACCTCTGATGCTGCCCTCTACAAGGTTAAAGAGGATGGGAAGAATAATTTCCGTTTCTATGATTCAGAGAAGCCAGAATAAAAACTATTTCCACTCCATTTCTTCTTACTTGAATAACTCTTAAGAATTACAAATCCAGTCCCAACGACGGGGGTACTGGAGCTTTACTGCTGTTAAAATAGATAAGCTGATCGGAAATAACTATCCGGATAATTATAACGATGAGAAATCCACTGCAAAAGACTGGCCTGGCACTGGTATTAGCGCTGCTGCTGAGCGGTGTTGTGTTTCCCGGTGTCACCGGGCATAAATTCGACACTGAACCTATAAATGAAACTTCTTCGTTCTATGACGCGGGTTGTACAGTGATCTATGGAATGGATGATGAAAATGTGTTTGGGGGGAATAATGAGGACTATATAAATCCGGATACCCGGATCTGGTTCTTCCCATCTGAGGCAGGAAAATTTGGGCGGGCCCTTGTAGGATATGAAGGTTTTATATGGCAGGGCGGCATGAATGACCAGGGGCTATTCTTTGACGCCATGGCAGTTGAAGAGCCATTCAAAGTTGAACAAAGCGACAAGCCTAAATATCAAGGATCTCTGCCTGCCAAAGCCCTGGAAGCGTGTGCTGATGTTGAGTGTGTTCTGGATCTCTTTGATGAATATCATGCTTATGATACCTGGGCTTTCCAGTTTTTATTTGGTGACGCCGCGGGAAACTCTGTCATTATTGAACCTCATCAAATCATCCGGGGAGGGTCATTTCAAGTTGGAACCAACTTCTATCAATCCATTACAAACGAAAATGAATGCCGTTATTGTGTGCGCTACTGGACGGCCCGGAGCATGTTCGAAAACGCTGGAAGTATAACTGTGGATTTGATGCGCGATATCTTAAGCGCAACCCAATTGGGAGATGATTATCCAACCCAATATTCCACCATATATGACTTGAAAGAAAACCTGATTTACCTGTACCTTTTTCACAATTTTGAACAGGTGAAGGTCTTTGATCTCGATCAGGAACTGGCTGCGGGCTATCATGTTTATGAAATGGAAAACCTTTTTACCGACAATCTTGATTATAGTATTTTTGCCCAGACAGAGAGTGGACGCCAAGCGGATATCAGAGAATCATATTCGTTTATTGACCAAGATCCAACAACTTATAACAAGTATCTGGGTACCTATCGCGGTCCAGATGATCTGGATATGGCTTTTGATTATTATTCGGTCGATCTTGAAGACGGTGAACTTGTTTTGAAACTGATGCCGGATAAAGCGTGGATGAAACTTGAACCCATCGCTCAAAATGATTTTTTCCATCTCTCATATTTTTACCGTTTTGATATTACTTTTCTAGAGAATGAAAATGGTGAGGTGAATGGTTTTATCTTCAACAACTCGGAAGGGGACCATGAATTTGAGAGAATTTCTATTGAGACACCTGTTGAAGAAGAGGTTCAAACTGAGACCTTATGGTCATCTTTATGGTACAAGATCTGGCGTTTTTCCGGGACGAACACATTTAAATTCTTGGCGATTATCCTGGGATTGATTATGCTTCAGACGATTTTGCAATATCTCAAATCGCTCCTTGCTTAAAGATAACTCAATATTCATTTTCCAGACCTACAGTACAATAAATAACACTCACTTTACTATGGAGTATCTATGGCCCCGTCATATCATATTGATACCTCAAATTATTCTCTCCAGGAAATGAAAAAGGACCTTCTCGGCCGTGATCTAATTCCCAGCCGCAGGCCTCTAAAAGAAGACCTGGAAGTTAACTTTCGGATCCTTGCGGAACAGGGTATCCTAACCCTGGCTGATTTGATCTCAGCCCTGAAAAATAAGAAAAAGGTTCTGGAATTTTCTTCTATTTCAGGCATTAGTGAAAATTATCTGACATTGCTGCGGCGAGAAGCCAATAGTTATCTTCCCAATCCAGTTCCCCTGGATAGGTTTACGGGTTTTGAACCCAGGGATATAAAAAAACTGGCGGCTGCAGGAATAAAGAACTCACACAATTTATTTGATTTGGCCAAGAAAAACACAGATCTAGTCGCATACTCTGCTGACCTTGGAATTCCCAGTGAAATATTTATTCACCTTGTGGGATTGTCAGACCTGGTAAGGGCCTATGGAGTGGGTCCTGCATTTGCAAGGATTCTTTATGATTGTGGAATTCATTCTGTCAGTGAGTTTCGAGGTCATACTCCTCGCCAAGTGATTGATTTGTATGAGAAAAAAACTGGTAAAAAAGCAGACTTTTCTGCCAGCGATATTAAATTTAGCCTCGACTTGATCCAGGTTCTGGACATTGGATAGAATAATCCTATATTTTAATTTCCAGGTTGACTTGACCGTCCACAAGGTAGGAATAGTAGTATTGGTGAAGGGAGTTTTTTATGACTTTTGATGAAGGCCTCTCCCAACGGATCCGCGAGCTGATTTCCGACCATCCCGGTTTTCTGGAAAAGAAGATGTTTGGCGGTATTGGTTTCTTGTTTGGTGGGAATATGGCCTGTGGAGTAAATCAGGAGGATCTGATTATCAGGGTTGGACCGGAAAATTATCAAGAAGCCCTCTCAAGGCCAAACGCAAAGGTTTTTGATCTAACCGGGAGGCCAATGACAGGGTGGATCGTTATTGAAGAGCCGGGTTATCAAAAAGAAGCTGATTTTCAGGATTGGGTGGATCAGGGAGTGGCATTTGCCATGTCCCTGCCAGAAAAATAGAGACGCAGATGACAGATCACAAACAGGTTTATAAACAGCAAGCACAAAACTATCAACGACTCATCGCCAGAGAAGATTACCAGGAAAATCTTTTACCTGCCATCCGGGAAATTGTGGATTTGGAAGCACTGGACATGATAGATCTGGGCTCTGGAACTGGCCGACTGGCGTGTTTGTTAGCCCCTTTTGGAAAATCGATGATTGCTTTTGACCTTTTCCCTCATATGCTGGGTGTAGCTGCATCGCGGCTAAGAGAACAAGGATCAAAGAATTGGCTGGCTGCTGCTTCTGATCACCGCCACGTCCCCCTGGGTAGAGATTCTGCCGACCTGGTGGTGTCTGGCTGGAGTCTCTGTTACCTGGTTGTCTGGGAAGAGAAGAATTGGGTGGCATCCCTTGAGGCTGGACTGCATGAGATCGACAGGCTGACGCGAGATGAAGGCGTGATTATCATAATCGAAACGTTGGGTACGGGTGTCGAAAGTCCGGAGCCGCCTGATAAGTTGCTGAAATATTTCCAGTACCTGGAACAAAAGGGTTTTACCCGGTCCTGGCTGCGGACAGATTACCAATTTCAGAACCAGGAAGAGGCTGTCGAACTTGTCCAATTTTTCTTTGGTGAAGAGATGCTGGAAAAGATTGTTAATGTACCCCAGCCTGTTTTACCTGAGTGTACGGGGATCTGGTGGAAAAGGAAATAGTGAACTTACAAGAAGGATCTATGAAGGTATTGCCAGTTCAAAACAAGACTGATCTAAAGAAGTTTGTCAATTTCCCTTTTTCGTTTTATAAGGAAGATCCCAATTGGGTAGCTCCTCTTCGTTTTGATCTTCGGAATCAATTCAATCCGAAGGCTAACCCGCTGCTGTCCCATTGTGATTATCAGTTGTTTTTATTGGTGCAGAATGGCCAGCCCATCGGACGTATCGCAGCTTTTATCGATCACCTGGCTGTCGATTTCTGGGAAGAGAAAATTGGTTTATTTGGCTATTATGAATGTATTCAGGAGCCGGATGCTTCCAAAATGTTATTGAATGCGGCAGCAGATTGGCTCAAGGAACAAGGAATGGACTCCATGCGAGGACCGTGGACCTTCGTGTCGGAGGCTTGGGGTTTGGTTGTGGAGGGTTTCTCTCCTCCCCCCTGCATCATGTCGCCCCATAATCCGCCTTATTACGATAATCAACTCTCAGTCTTTGGCCTTAAAAAGGCCAAAGACCTGCTGTGTTATTACATCTCAGGAAAAGAGGATTATCAAATTCCTTCCCGGATCCTGACTCTCACGGACTGTGTTGCCGAAAGGTATGGTGTTACTGTCCGTCCGGTGGATATGAAAAACTACGAGGAAGAAGTCAAAACATTTTTGGAGCTATCAAATTCCAGCATTATCAATAATTGGAGTTATTCCCCTGTGACTGAAGCGGAAGCAGACTCACTAGCCACAGACCTCAAGCTGGTCATCCAATCCAAGGGAGCATTATTTGCGATGGATCCGGATGGGAAGCCGATTGGATTCGCAATTGCTCTGCCCGATATCAATGTGCTTTTAAAGGGAATGAATGGACGTTTATTTCCTTTAGGCTGGATAAAAATTCTATTTGGGCTACCAAGGCTGACAAATTATCGCATGTTTGCCCTGGGTGTTATCCCAGAATATCACGGTCGCGGGATAGACAGCCTGCTTTACAGAGCACTCTATGAATCTCTCTTCAGTCCTGATCTGTGGATGGAGATCAATTATGTTCTGGAAGATAACTATCATATGAATAATGCCATCCATAAACTGCTTGCCAAACCCTTAAGACGATATCGTATTTATCAAAAGGATTTTTAGAATGATGGAACGCTCACGAGTATCAGGGTTTATTACAAAGAACCGCCGATCGTTTGCCTTATTGGTAGCGTTGCTAGTGACCATGATCTGGTCCTCATCTTTTGTGGTTGTGAAATTCGGGTTGGAAACCCTGGGGCCGCTAACTATCGCGGGGTTAAGATATTCTCTGGGAGCGATCGTCCTGGCTCCTTTTTTGCTACTTAAGCGAGGGGAAAGAAAACCGATCCCAAAGGAGCTCTGGCCTCGATTGGCCCTGATAGGAGTAAGCTCCTACACAATTGGCAATGGGGCTCTGTTTTGGGGGTTGAAATATATCCCGGCTACAACGGGTTCATTCCTGATGGGGCTAATCCCGCTCCTGGTAATGGTTGGTGGAGCAATATTCTTGAAAGAGATCCCAACCAGATGGCAGGGAGTTGGTGTTTTTATTTCACTGGTCGGTAGTTTGATATTCTTTTCTGGAGGATTACAACCTGGTGAACCACTAGGAATCGCCATCCTGGCCCTGGGGCTGGTTGGGTTTATGGCCTTCAGCTTGCTTGGACGGGGAATCGCCCGGGAAAGATCGTTAGATACACTGGTGTTAACCACTGTTCCCTTGATCATTGGCGGTCTGATCACAATGTGCATTGCATTGGTTGTAGAAGGCATTCCTCAATTCACAATAAGATCTCTCTGGGTTGTAGCCTGGTTGGCACTGGTGAACACTTCCTTGGGATACCTGCTATATAATTATGCGCTGCGGGAGTTGACTGCCCTGGAAATGAATATGGTGATGAATCTCACACCCTTGTTTACCGCATTTGTCAGCTGGATCCTCCTTGCGGAGCGTCTGACCCTGCTGCAGGGAGCAGGTTTGATGGTTATGATTTTGGGAGTGATACTGGTCCAACGTGGCAGAAAGAAGATCAATTTAGATGAGTGATATTTTCGTATTTTTTGTAGTTGTTTTTATAATTTTCCTCTCCACCTTGGTCCGGTCAACTTTTGGGTTTGGCAATGCCCTGATCGCCATGCCGCTCTTGACATTTGTGATCGGAGTAAAGGGTGCCACCCCTGTAGTCGCTCTGGCAGGGTTGGTTATCTCCCTGATCATGTTGATTCGGGAATGGCGGGAAATAGTCTGGAAAGATACCCTGGTTCTTTTGATCTCATCCCTGGCAGGACTCCCGTTAGGTTTGTTGTTGATAACCTCATTCCCGGAAAATATCATCCGCATGATCCTGGGTGGGATCCTGGTTGGTTTTGGCATCTATAACCTGTTGGGAATTCGGCTTCCTGTCCTGGAAACCTCGGTCCTTGCAGTGCCTTTCGGGTTTTTGGCAGGGATCCTGGGCGGCGCTTATAACGCTAATGGCCCGCCGATCGTGATCTACGGCGTTATGCGGGGTTGGAAAAAAGAGGCTTTTAGGGCTTCTTTGCAAGGTTTCTTTTTTGTATCCAGTTTAATGATCGTTGCAGGACATGCCCTCTCTGGATTCTGGTCACGGCAAACCTTGATTTCTTTCTTCGTTTCTATCCCGGCTGTTGTCCTCGCGATATTCCTGGGGGAAAGGATCGCAAAAAAAATCACCCAGGAGGATTTTAACCGGGTGATTTATATCTCATTGATTCTGATGGGCGTTCTAATGTTCTTCTGATGAAATTGAGCTAGGCGGATGCGTTATTCTCTTCCATGTTCATCAGGGATTTTGAGAAGAATCCTCCAATCCCAAATCCCAAGGTGACAATGCTGCCTACGATGTACCAGACCTGAATGGATATCAGATCGGAGATCGGACCAGCCACAATTAATCCAAGTGGGGACATAGCCGTGGCCAAACTGCTGAGCAAGGTGAAGACTCTGCCCTGCATAGAAGGATCGACCGCTGCCTGGACAATAGCGTTCAGCGGCCCATTCGCAAAGGGGATTCCTATACCGACGATGAAGATCCCTGCAATTGCCATCGGGAGTATTGTGCCAGGCGTAAGCCCCATCACAGCTAATCCGATTGCCAGGTATATTAATCCCAGTAGGGAGGTGTGGATTTTTTTCTTAAATCCGCCCCAGATGCCTAGCAGAACTCCCCCGACAATGGCGCCGATACCAAAAGATGAATTCAGCCATCCTAATTGAAGAGCATTCCCATTAAAATGTCCCCGGACCAGCAGCGGGAGCAGAGCAAATGCCGGAGTGATGATCATGTTGATACTTAATGCCATGACCATCAAGAAAATCAACCCCGGCCATTTTCTTACATAATGAAGGCCTTCTAAGAAATCTTTCCAGACTGACTTTGCCAAGTTCTTTTCTTCCGAAATCAGCTTTTTCTCTGGTTGAGGAATAGAGATAAAGAATAGAGGGATAATCGCAAAGGTGGCTGATATGACATCAATAAGCAGTACTCCCTTAACATCAAGGATTTCCAGCAGCAAGGCTCCGAGTGGGGCGGAGACAATATTTAATCCGGCATGTAATGTTTGGTTGATCCCTTGGATGCGGGTTAATTGCTCGTGGGGGACCATCAAAGAAGTGCTGGCACCCATAGCTGGACCATGGAACCCACCACCAAGGGCTCGCAGAAATAGCATCAGGTAAATGACCCAGATATCAACAAATCCAATGGAGAAAAAATAAGCCAGGATCAGTGTTACCACAGCAATGCTGGTGTCAGCGATGATCAGGATCCTTCGGCGATTCCAGCGATCAACCAGGGCGCCAACAAATGGGCCCAGTACTACAGCAGGCAGGATACCCACCAATGTGGCCGTGGTCAGAACAGTGGCGCTTTCTGTAGTTTTGGTCAGCCACCAGATCAGGGCGAACTGCACCATCTGGCTTCCCAGTAAAGATATAGCCTGTCCGGTCCAGATTGTAAAGAACGGACCAGCCCATTTTTTTCGGGGAGTATTTTCGGGTGAGTTAGTATTTGTCATAGGGAATTATTATAACGAACTGGGAGTTTTCTGCAGTAATAAGTACATAGTACTCTGGAGTTGTATTTAAGAAAGGTCGGTATAATCAAATATGAGCTCCGTTTAATTATTAGGGGACTTTTATGCCTGTTGAAAACCATGATCGATCTACTCACCGGGTTGATGAAAAAATAATTGGAGTGATCGGGAAAACTCCCGTCACCCGGGTGGGCTATACTTGGATTCCGATTACACAATTGGTTCTCTGGGCTATTTTCACGCGGTCTGCCGCCAAAAGAAAACCCAATAGTTCACGTACCCAGTGGTCCCGGGAAGGTTTCTTTAAAATGGCTGTGGTACTGGGGTCCGAGTGGTGCCATAATCTGGCCCATTTGATCACCTCGAATTGGGTTGGTAAACCCATGGATCAAATGCGGATACAAGCTGGTATGCCCCGCTGCATTTATCATAAGATCAATGACCAGGATGTTTCTCCAAGGCAACATATTGTCCGATCTCTGGGCGGGCCAGCAATTAATATTTTATTATTGCCAGTTCTGGGGTTGATAAGAAACTGGACAGATTCTGACTCAATTGCAGGAGAGACTTCTAAAACTGCCTATCAGACCAACTTGCTCCTCCTCTTAATCTCTCTGCTGCCAATACCAGGAATTGATGGGGGGCCGTTATTAAAATGGAGCCTTGTTGAGAGTGGCAAAACAATAGAAGAAGCGGATCGCGTTGTGCAAAAAACAAATGGTCCACTAGCAATATTGCTGGGCTTATTCAGCAGTTGGGCTTTTTAAGTCTAATGTTGGGATTGACCTCGCTGAGTATCTTCACCGGCTGGTTGAAAGAAGAAGATGTCAAGTTTTGAAAAATGCTATCTCTTTGATTTGATTCCCCTACAGTAACTGGAGGTTTTATGCGTTTGTCAATTATTACTGGGGCATTGCTTGCGGCATTAACTGGCATTGCCATTGGTGTTCAATCCACCATAACCAGCAGGGTAGGGGCACAGATCGGTGATATCCGAACCGGCATTCTCACTAATACAATGGGCGGAGTGATTGCTGGAGGAATGATGCTGGTTTGGCTGCTGCGGGAGGGTCCGGAGGCTTGGAGAGTGCCCCCGCTATTAATTGGCGCCACCGCTGTGTCTGGATTTATTGGGATATTGATTATTACCGGTATCTCGTTTTCACTCCAACGGGCCGGAGTTGCGGCCGGATTAGCAGGGGTAATTTTTGGGCAATTATTAATATCGATATTGATCGATTCTTATGGTATTGGCGGTGCGGATCCAATCCCTCTCACGCCGGGAAGGATCTTGGGACTCCTGGTGACTGGGTTTGGTGTATACCTGATGCTGCCCAAGGCCTGATCTTTATTATGGAGTACTTATGATCCAATTACGAAAACTTGGCCATTCTGATCTTGAGGTATCACCTGTAGGGTTAGGTGTGATGCAGTTTGCAGGAGGCAGCGGAGCTTTTCAGTCGCTCTTTCCCGCTATTCCGGAAGAAGAGAGAATCAAAATTGTCAAAACTGCCCTGGAAGGGGGTATCAACTGGTTTGACACAGCAGAATTATATGGCGCTGGAAGATCTGAAAAATATCTGGCTGAAGCGCTTGATGAATTGGATGAAATCCGCAAGCGGGCGATCATAGCAACCAAATGGTCTCCCTATCTGCGATTTGCGGGCAACATAAAAAAGACTATTCAAGAACGATTAGATAAGCTCAACCCCTATCCGATTGGCCTGTATCAGATTCATAATCCGAAATCATTTTCTTCTCCCAATGCGGAGATGAACGCTATGGCTGACTTGGTTGAGGACGGAAAGATCAGGGCCATCGGGGTCAGTAATTTCAACCTGCAACAGATGTGTAAGGCTCAGGAAAAGTTAGAAAAAAGGGGATTAGGACTGGCATCCAATCAGATTCAATACAATTTGTTGAACAGGCAGATCGAATTCAATGGAGTGATGGAGACAGCCAGAGAGCTGAAAATAACACTGATTGCCTGGGCTCCCCTGGCATCGGGCATCTTGACCGGTAAGTTCCACAAAAATCCGGAAGTTCTGGCCCGTATGCCGGCAGTGAGAAGGAAAAGATTGGAAAAGCAGCTTGAATCCAGCCGACCTGTTATCGAAGTTTTGGATGAGATCGCATCCAAACATGGATCTGAACCAGCTCAGGTGGCTTTATCCTGGTTGATCAATCAAGGGCAAGATATCGTGGCAGTCACCGGGGCCTCTCGGATCGGCCATGTCCTTGAAGGTATTGGCGCCATGAAACTTCAGCTCTCCGAAGAAGATACCACCCGGCTTGATCAAGTCTCACGGAAATTCAAGAAGGATTAATACCCCAGATTATTCAAACTAGTCGGGGGAATTATCTACTCAGCGATCCTGACCCTGGATATATTAGTAGCGAAAGAAATATTCTTGATGTAATGGGCCTTTTTGGGGAAATTGGAGCAAGTTTACTTCTAATATTTAATGGGGCCCTGCACCCGGACTTTTTTGATTTGAGCACCGGGCTTGCTGGAGAGATATCCCTTAAACTATCAACCTATAGAGTAAAAACAGCAATAGTGGTTGATTTGGAATCCATAACAAGTCAATATTTCCGGGAATGGGTAGGAGAATGTAATCGGGGCCGGGAAATCCGTTTCTGTGCCGACCTTCATGAAGGTGAGGACTGGCTTTTGGATCTTGTTTGACTACTGCTGATTCTTGTTTACACCTCGTAATATCCAGAAATTGTTATATAATTTCCTGAGTTTAATGGCCGGACAATCTAATCCGGTCGCATGATAGTTTTCATATCCAAAGAAGATCAGTTGGCTGAGAAATAAATAATGTCAAAAATAAAATCAACCAAACAACCGAAAAGACAATATCCACCTTTCTGGGAGAAGTTTATTCCAGTGGCAGTGATAATTATTACAGTGATCATTATTCTTTTAGTATTTATTACCATTAGAGTTGCCCTGGGAATGGAGGCTTTTTCAATATAGCTATCCCGGGGAAAATACATTAAGGGACGGGTAATATAATGAATTTTATAAATACAATTTTGCCATTTTTATCAGGCTTAGTAAGTTTTGGCTTTGCAATTGTTATATTGCGCAGATATTGGCAGCGGAAGGGATTGCACCTATTGTTATGGGGAATCGGCATGGTTTTTTATGGAATAGGCGGATTCTGTGAAGGTTATTATGGAGCCTTTGGTTGGAATCCGCTTGTTTTCCGAATGTGGTATTTATTCGGGGCGATTCTTGTGGCCGCCTGGCTGGGCCAGGGAACCGTTTATTTGCTGGCTAAAAAGTCTTGGGCTCACGGAATGATGATTATTTTGATTCTGGGGTCAATTTACGGCGCGTTTAAAGTTATTGGAGCCGAACTTGATCCAACCCTGATGACTACCTCCTTGCATACTGGCAGTGAAATGAGCGGACATGCCATTATGACCCCGGGCGTTCGTTCGCTGACTCCCTTCTTCAACTTGTTTGGGACAGTTGCCCTAGTTGGGGGCGCCGCCTATTCAGCTTGGATCTTTTTCAAAAAGCGAGTCCTGCTGCACCGATCAATTGGCAATATCCTTATTGCTGTTGGTGCTATGCTTCCCGCTTTTGGCGGCACTTTCAGCCGGATGGGATTCAGTGGAGCGCTTTATGTCACTGAATTCTTGGGAGCGATCCTGATTTTCATCGGTTTCGTCAGAGCGACAACCCCGATTGACGAAACAGAATAATTTTTGTCCCTGTGTGAGACCTTAAATAAAAAAACCGCCCGGAATTGCGGAAGCCCCGGGCGGTTTGTATTTACCTTATTGCTTCAATTTCTTGATGCATACAGGTGGGATTCTTAAGTCTTAGAGAGGTTTCACGTCAACGGCCTGAAGACCTTTGTCGCCCTGCTCAACGGAGAACTCAACTTGCTGTTCTTCGCGTAAGGTCTTAAATCCTTCCATCTGGATTGCGGTGTGGTGAACAAATACATCATCGCCACTTTCGCGGGAAATAAAACCAAAACCTTTTGCATCGTTGAACCATTTCACGGTTCCTGTTTCTTTTTCGGACACTGTTGTTACTCCTTGGTACATTTGATAGTATTGAAGTAGAGCTGAGAGAACAAAAAAACTGCCCAGTTTCCGCAAGTTGGGGCAGTTTCGAAAGTGCAACCAGTTCTTACTTCATCTTTAACGATGTGAATCGTAGCATACGATAACAATATTGTCAACCCCTATCATTTCCAAGGATTTTCATCCCCAGTGAGTTGAAATGCCCTAATTTGCTCAGAGGAAATTTACAACCTGGCGTAAGTATATCATTTCCCAACGCCGGGAAGAAATCGGACTATATACTGAAATCGCTGGACATCTTCCTCTGGAAGGCGCTGAACGTCTTTTGGACATTGGAACCGGAACCGGTCTGCAGCTGCGTGCGATCTATCAATTATATCCTTCGGTCGGCCTGTTTGGAATAGACCTTTAAGCGGTAGCTATTGATGTCGCCGACCATACTATAAGTAATTTGACGCCAGCCCTCAGAATTGGCAGTATTGAGAAAACCAGTTAACCAGACGATTTTTTTGATGTGATTGCCCGCAATTCCAGCATGTTCTATTGGGATAGCCTACTGTAATGTTTTAATGAGATTTTCTGCATCCTGAAACCTGGTGGTGTGGTAAAGTTGTTTGAGCCCCATCAGGATATTGACGTTGAAGGAGCGCTGGATCTAATAAAGCAGAAAATGGCTAATAGATCCCCTCTCAGACGTTGGGGAGTGGTTCAGTTAAAATAATTTGGCTTGAAACCCGGCAGTAAAGTGGGGTTAAATCTATATACCAGAGATGATCTCCTGAAATTCGCCAGGGGATCAGGGTTCGGAGAGAACAGTTCTGTTGAATATATTTCATTACTGGACATCCCAATCTTCGTTTGCATTCATCTCTGTAAACCTGAGCCCTGATCTGCGGCTTGAAAGGAGTCGGTATGGTAACGCCGCTTTATAGTGAGAAAATTAGATCCAAAACAACCAGCTTTCTATTTCTGTATCTGGCATTAATCTTTTTTGCCCTATTCGCTTGGAGGTTTTCAGTTGTGGGCTTTCGGTTTGTTCCTGGCTTGTACGTGTTTTTTGGATTGTTTTTTTGTTTTTATGTGATCAATTTCTGGGCTCTAACTATATCGATAACTGACCAGACATTGCACTTGAATTTTGGCCTGATCCATTGGCGAACGGATATTGAAAATATCGCGAGTAGTACCCTGTTCGATCCTCCTTTCTGGATCAAATATGGCGGTGCTGGTGTGCATTTTGCCATGGTTGACGGAGAATACATGGCATTTTATAATTTCCTTGAATATCCGCGAATTTTGATCAAGTTTAAACAGAAACGAGGATGGGTCCAGGCGCTGGTATTCACTACCCGGCAGCCAGATACGGTTCTAGATATTCTGGATAATAGGAGCGCTGCAGCATGAAAACCAATACAGTCCTCACACCATATTTCCTAGATCAACTGCTTCCAGGCCTTGAAGAATTAAAAGAATGGGATTGGGTCCTCAATCGTGAACCACTTCCTGAATCTACGGTCCTGGATAGAATGTCGGTTTTGCATGCTTCACTGGCAGATGCTGTCGAAGAGATCTGTGTGGCGGGTGAAATTCCGGTATCCATTGCGGGTGATTGCTGTACTGCGATAGCGATGCTGGCGGGACTCCGGCGAGCTGTTCTGAATCCACTCTTGATCTGGTTTGATGCTCACGGTGATTTTAATACCATGGAAACATCACCGAGTGGTTTCCTGGGAGGAATGCCTCTGGCTATGCTGGTTGGCAGGGGAGAACAAACCCTCTTGGAAGCGCTGGATCTGGACCCAATTGAGGAAGAACGGGTAATATTGACCGACGGCAGGGACCTGGATCAGGAAGAGAGCGTCCTGGTCGGAAGATCGTCCGTTACGCACTTACAAAAAACACGGGAATTGATGGACTATTCCTTTTCTGATCAACCCCTCTGGATTCACTTTGATACGGATATTCTCGATCCGAAAGATGTACCGGCCCAGAATTACCCGGCCCCGGGCGGGATCCGGGTGGATGAATTGAAAGATGTCTTTCAATACCTGGCAAACACGGGATTAATTTGCGGAATCTCCCTTTCATCATGGGCGCCGGACCTACCAGGAGCAGAAAAATCACAACTGAATAGTTTAAAATTGCTGGAAGTGTTGAAACAGAAAGATAAATAATCAGAGGCAGATATGAAACCATTCCGAAAGAATGTTGCACTGGCTGTCGATGGAGGGGGGATCAAGGGAGTGATTCCCTCCCGGGCGATTGCCATACTTGAGGATCATCTCCAGAAACCATCCTATGAAATATTCAAGCTTTTAGCCGGGACCTCTACAGGATCGATCATCTCGGCTGGAATTGCTACCGGCTTGTTTGGGGAGGAAATCCACAATTTGTATTGCGATATGGGACCAGAAATATTTCGTAAAACCTGGCGCTCATCCTTCTGGCCGCTAACTCGCTATCGCTACCCACTTCAGCCCCTTCAGGAAGCGCTGGAATCCCGAATGAGCGGTAAGGTGATGGGTGATTTCTGGTTTACCGGCCAGCCAATTGACCTGGTCATAACCGCCTTTGACCTCATAGAAAATAAAACCTTATTTATCAAACCTTTCAATCTGTCCAAAGGTTATGATCAATGGCCGGTAGTAAAGGCGGTGCTGGCCTCATCCGCTGTGCCTTCTTTCTTTCCTCCTGTGGACGATCGTTTTGTCGATGGAGGGGTGGGATCGTATCACAATCCATGTTATGTGGCTGCGTATGAAGCCTTGTTTGTTCTGGGATGGGATCCGGCCGAAACAACATTGATCAGTCTTGGTACTGGACGCGAGCCGCACGCACTCCAGCCTGACCAGATACGAAAATTCTGGCCCTGGCATTGGATCGGTCCAGTTCTAGGTGCATTTCAGGAATCCTCCGATGATCAGCAGGTTCATTTGGTAGAAACCTTCTTTCCTGAGCTGGACTTTCGGAGATTTCAGGTTGATCTGGATGGATCGTATCCTATGGATGATCCTGAGAAGATTCCGGCTTTGACTGAATTTGGTGATCAAATGGGAGAAATGATCCTAACAGACCGGGTCGACAGCGCCCAGAGTATTCAGGCTAATAAAGCCCCTTATTCGATATGAAGCAGATCTATCATCTGTTTCATATCTTTGTCAACTTGTTGATCGTGCTGGTCTTGATCTTACCTGTTAATGGTTCTGTAGTCGACCCAGCTGAAGAGCTGGAGAAAATCAGGGCTTTTTCAAGGGTGTATGAGTTCGATTTTGTTTCCTGGACAGTCTCAGCGCTGGCCAGAAAGTTGGCTCAATCGACGCTGAAAGTAAATCAATATCTCCCTCAACTGGAAAAACGCGAACTCATCCTTGAATATCTTGAATTAAGGAATGAAGTATCTCGCCTGCATATAGAACTCTCAAATCTTATATCTGACCCAAATCAGGAGAACCGTGAGCAAAGAGAGTCAACCCTCCGAGCTAAGTTAAACGAAAAAGACACTTTGCGAATCGAACTGGTTCCTTTTGTCGAACAGGTCCTTCAGGATCAACTTAACAGTGCCCTGGTTGATCTAGACCTGGGTTATGGTGGGCAGCTCGTGCCGCCCGTCTTGTACAAATCCGAGCCGGATTCCTATGCCCTGATTGTCTCTCCGCGGGACGAGATCCGTCAGGCCGCCAACTTGATGCTGGTCCGGGGTTTAACATTGGATGAAATCATCCGTCTGGAAGAGGGTATTGAAAACGACCTGAATTTATCAGCCCTGGTTGTGGGTATTGGGGGAGTAGGTCTTTATCCTTCGATGATCATAGAGACCGGAAATCTTGACTGGCTTATCCATGTGGTCAGCCATGAATGGACCCATAATTATCTGACGCTTCGTCCGCTTGGAATGTTTTATGGTACCAGCCCGGAACTGACCACTATAAATGAAACCATTGCTGATCTGTCTGCAGACGATATCCAGAGAAGGACTTTTGAACTCTATTACCCTGAACATATTCTCCCTGTCCCGGAGTTAAAGAAAGAAGAAAATCCACATACTCAGGATAGCGAGGTAGATACGGCTCCGGTGGCTGAAACGATTTTTGACTTCCGGGCAGAGATGCATATCACTCGCCTTGAAGTAGATCGCCTGCTTGCAGAGGGTAAGATCAATGAAGCTGAAAATTACATGGAGTCAAAAAGGATCCTATTCTGGGAGCATGGTTATTTGATCCGCAGATTGAACCAGGCTTATTTTGCATTTCATGGTTCCTATGCCGCCCAGCCAGGAGGAGCAGCAGGAGAAGAGGGAGTGGATCTCGGAGCAGAGATTAGAGAACTGAAACAGCAAACGCCTACCTATCGTGAGTTCATGAGATTGGTAGCCTGGAAATGGCGACTGGACCAATTTGATGCTCTTTTTAAATCTTCCCACTAGAATAAACCGGTCTTAATATTTTTATTAGAAATGAAAAACTGTAATATGGGACAAGGATTATTGGTACAATTTGGGGACATATAATCCGAGGAGGATTTGTGAAGAAACTTACCCTAATTTTATCCGTTGTGATTTTGACCACCCTCCTGGGGGCGTGTACGACTGCTTCAGCAGTTCAGACCGAGGAAATCCAGCCGACAGACCAACCCGCTGCTTCTCTTGATGTGTCATCACCAGTAGCGGAAGGCCCGCCATCGCCACCTACATGTATCCCCAATCCACCCCCGGCTACTCCTAACGAGGAGGATCTAGCCCTCTATTCGCCTGATCCAGAAACCGATTGGATCAAGGGTCCAGAGGATGCAGTTATCACTATCGTTGAATATGCAGATTTCCAATGTCCTTACTGTTCTGTTGCTTCCCAGAATCTTAAAACCTTGATGGAACAGTACCCGGATGATGTCCGTGTTGTTTACCGGCATTTCCCATTGGCAAGTATCCATGACAAAGCGATCCCAGCTGCTCAGGCAGTGGAAGCTGCCGGGCTGCAGAGCAAAGATGCATTCTGGGCTTTTCATGACATGCTTTATGAAACGCAGAGTGCCTGGGCTGGATATTCAGTTGATGATTTTGCTGCCTGGGTTGTAGAAGTTGCCGCAGAGCTTGGATTGGACCCGGTGCAATTTGAAGCTGATTACAACAGTGAAGCCATCTTTACTAAGGCGGAAGCCTCCTGGATCGATGGGCAATCATTAGGCATCCCTGGTACACCATATATAAAGATCAACAGCCTGTACGAAGCCGAAGCTGATCCGCAGATGCTATCTGACTATGTGGAACTGATCAAGATGGAGGAAATGCAGTTCACTGTCTGCCCGCCTTTGACAATTGATCAGGAAGCAACTTATATGGCAACGGTTGAGACTGACCAGGGAAGTTTTGTGATGGAGCTTTTTGCTGATCAAGCTCCCTTGGCTGTGAATAGTTTTGTTTACCTTGCGGAAAATGGTTGGTTTGATGGTATCACTTTCCACCGGGTGCTCCCTGGTTTTGTTGCCCAGACGGGAGATCCCAGCGGAACGGGGTACGGCAACCCTGGATATCGATTCAGCATCGAGGCAACAACCGATTTGGTCTTTGACCGGGCTGGCCTGGTTGCTATGGCAAATTCAGGCCCGGACAGCAACGGCAGCCAATTCTTCATCACCTATGCGCCTGCGCCTAATTTGAATGGCGGATATACTATCTTTGGAGAGGTTGTGGAAGGAATGGAAGTTGTACAAACCATTTCTCCCAGAGATCCCCAACAAGGAGCAGATCTTCCTCTTGGAGATCTGATAATCAGCATCACAATTGAAAAACAATAAAGATAGTTCAATCGAAGAGGCTTCCGCTTCAATAGAAAAATCTTTAGTGGAAGAAACTCTTCAAGCAAAGAGCTTTGATTGGCTGAGCGCAGCACAATTTGCGTTCAGCCTTCTTGCTGTTTTTTCCCTTCTTTTTCTATCTCTGGTCAGTGTTATTGCGGTATTGATTGGGGGAGCATTCAGTGATCTTGGTTTGTTGGATACGCAAGTAATATCATCCATATTGTTTTCAGCTGGACTGGGATTTGCAGGGATCCTGTTGATTCCCTCTGCTATCTATTCCGGTAAACGTTTGTTTGGAAATAAACCGCCAGTCTTAGCACAATGGGATAAAATGACCTGGCTGGCATATTTTTTCCCGATCCCCATCCTGATTGGTTACTTAATTCAAAATAGTCCTACCTGGAGCATATATTTACTGCCATTTGTCCATGTGCTCGCTAATGGAGTCAGCATCTTCTGGGTTCTCAACCTTGGGCGGATGAAGTTCCCGGCAAAAAGCGCGCAGCGGAACTGGGGAGCATTTGGGACGGGATTGACCCTGACTCCGGCTATTATCTTTGTAATTGAGGTCTTGCTGTTGGTCATCATCGGTGTGATCTGGCTTGTCCTAATCGGGGCTCGTCCTGATTTGGAACAAGATATTCTTTATTTTCTAAATTTGATGAATGAAACCTCTGCTGAATCTGAGATTTCAACAAAGTGGGCTGCTGAATTTGTGGCTCGCCCTGAAGTATCTGGAACGTTGTTTTTTTATTTTTCCCTGCTGGTCCCCTTCGTGGAAGAACTCCTGAAACCGATAGCGGTTTACTTTATGTTAGGAAAAAAACTTAGGCCCTGGGAGGGATTTGTGATCGGAGCAACTGCGGGTGCCGGCTACGCCTTGTTTGAAAACCTGACCATTGGAGCCGGGGCGGATACCTGGACTTTTGTTATGATCTCGCGGATGGGTACATCTGCCATTCATATCCTGACTACCGGATTGGTCGGTTGGGGGTTGGCATCTGCCTGGACGGAGATGAAATATGGCCGGCTGGCTGGTAGTTTTATAGCAGCCGTGGTACTGCATGGTGTTTGGAATGGCCTTAATATCTTCACTGCCATGGCTGATTTTCCTTCTTATCAAGAACAGATCAGTCCATTCTTTGTGAATTTTGCCAGATATGCACCTGTGGGTTTGATACTACTGGCGTTGGGAAGCATCGCAGGATTGGTTCGCGCAAATTCGCTCTTGCGGCGTGCTATAATTGCGCAGGATTAACCAAAAAAGAGAGGATTTATGGAAATAATTAAGTTTTTGATCGATTTTATATTGCACATGGATGTCCATTTGAACGAGATCATCTCAAACTATGGTGTCTGGACCTATGCCATCCTGTTTTTTGTAATCTTTATGGAAACCGGATTTGTAGTCACCCCGTTCCTGCCAGGAGACTCATTATTGTTTGCCTCGGGTACCTTTGCTGCACTGGGCTCTTTGAATCCCCTTTACTTATTTCTGTTATTGACTGTGGCTGCTGTCCTGGGTGACACGGTGAATTACTCCATTGGCAAATACATTGGCCCCAGGGCTTTTAGCGGTGAGATCAAATTCCTGAAAAAAGAACATCTGGATAAAACCCAGGAATTCTATGAAAAACACGGCGGAAAAGCCATCATCCTGGCCCGTTTTATTCCCATCATCCGCACCTTTGCCCCCTTTGTGGCAGGGATTGGCACAATGAAGTACCGCAAGTTCATTGCCTATAATGTGATCGGTGGCATCGCCTGGGTAGCTATTTTTACCTTTATGGGATACTTCTTTGGCAATATAGAATTTGTGAAGAAAAATTTCGAGTTGGTTATCTTCGCAATCATATTCATTTCCTTTATTCCGCCCGTTCTGGAAGTCATCAAAGCTAGGAAAGAGAGCAAGGAAGTTGCTTAAATAGAAGCATAGATAGTCAAAGTCCTGTAAATCTCAACTTTCTCAAACGCCCGTCCGCGGGCGTTATTTACATATCATCTAGATATTCAAAAATATCATCAACTTGAATAATGGTTTCTCGCCCCACGTCATAGAATGAAGCTGAGGAATAAAGATAATCGGATCTAGTATCAGATTCAAACCAGGATTTCTTGGTTGGATTGTTATGTATATATTCAAGTTTCTGTTGAAGGAATCTGTAATTCAGAATATATTTTGCTTGGAAATTCCACCAGATTCTATGATGTTTCCCTGTTTTTGCTTCCTCTTTGAATAATTCCATGAGGCGAGTATTGTTATTACTTCGAGTTTTACTAAGGATTTCATGTGCTGTATAGGAAGTAAAAGATTGGATATTGTTATTTATCGTGAATGGCTCAATTGGTAAGGAAATCCAATGTATATGACTAGACATTAAAACAAATGCAAAAAGCTTCATCCTTTTATTTGCTCTATGCCAGGTTAGGGATTCCAAAATAACTGTTGCTAATGAATTATCAAGAAAAATTGGTTCCCAGTTGACGATCGTACCTGTCACGAAATATAAGCTACCATGTAAATGGATGGGCCGAAATGTCAAGATTACCCCCTTTGATCGTATTTTACACAACGGTTCTTGTGTTTTGAAGCGGGTTAAGGTTTTGTCTCCCCGAGGACGGGTCGACGAGCGTCGAGTTGCTGGGGTGTCGAGCAGTGTGCGTATTTGATTTTGGTCAACGAAAACTCATGTTTAAAAGAGCTCAAACGCCAGTCCGCGGGCGTTTTTGTTTTGCAGACAGCGTAAAAAATGAGACAAAGAACGATTTATTCTAGTTCAAATTATGAGATATTGAGATTTACAGATGATTCTGTATTTTGTTTCCCCGAGGACGAGTCGACGAGCGTCGAGTTGCTGGGGTGTCGAGCAGTGTGCGTATTTGATTTAGGCCACCGAAAACTCATGTTCAAAAGTGCTCAAACGCCCGTCTGCGGGCGTTTTTTTACGAAAAGGGCGACTCATTGAGTCGCCCTTTTTAATCCGCGAGTTTATTAATCGATTTACGTCTTACAACTTACACCCCTATTCCCCCGCAGCAACAACCACAGCCGCTGCCATACCTCGTGAATGAGTCAGGCTGACTGACCAGCTGGTATATCCCAGGAATCCAGCGATCTGGGCTGCCTTTCCGATCAGGCGCAGGGTGGGTTTTCCAGAAGGCTCATTTAAAACTTCCATCTCTCTCCAAGAAACAGGTCCAATACCAGTACCAAGGGCTTTGGAGCAGGCCTCTTTAGCTGCAAAACGGGCAGCCACTTCGGCTGCGATCAGCCTGGAATTGACTTGTCGATCTTTGAACTTAACCAGCCTTTCCAGTTCGGTATCACTGAATATCTTCTTCAGGAATCGTTCCCCGTGGCGGTTCAATGCTTTTTCAATCCGTTCAATTTCGATCAGGTCAATGCCGGAGGATATATTCATGATTCCGGTCCTGCACTGGAAATTACCAAACGATCTGGGTCTAGAAATTCCCTGGCTGCTTCCAAGATCGTTCCGGGGGTTATTTCCCTGATCATTTTTTCATAATTCCTTAGATAGTCCAAGCCTAACTGATGTTGTTCCATGGTGAGCAGGGCGGAAGCTACGCCAGCGTTAGACTCCAGGGAAAGGGGTAGTTTGCCGATGTAGTTGGACTGCACATCTTGCAGTTCTTCAGGCGTGATGGGCTGGTCCACAAATTTCCTCAGTTCTGTTTTGATCAGATCCAGGGCTTTATCTCGATTCTCGGGAGCTACACCTGCTGACACCATCCATTGACCGGGACCGATGCTGGCGCTGAGTGAGCTGTAGGCATAATATGCCAGGCCGGCCTCATTGCGGACTGAATCGCCGATTCGACCCATCATGCCAAATTGCCCAAGTACACTATTGCCCAGCAAGGCGGAGTAATAACCATCCCAATTGCGTGAGGGACCAATTGTGCCGACGACCAGGTCGGTCTGGCTTTTCTCAGCAATGGCATGGTGTATCTGGACCGAGTTTTCCGGTGACGGCATATCCGGGACTTTCATGGCTTCGGCCTGAACTTCATTTAGCCAGCCACCCAGATGTTCTTCTGCAAGAGAGATCACAGATTCAGACTCAAATGGCCCCACTATGGCCAGTGTCATATCTTTGGGTCCGAAATGCTTCTGGTGGAACGCGGCCAGATCCTTCACCTGGAGAGCCTGGATTGTTTCAATATAACCATCACTGGGATATTGGTATTGATGATCTTTAAATAATAGTTTATCGAACTCCAGCATTGCCATCGAGTTTGTGTCTTGTGCCCGTAAATCCAAACCGGTTAATAGTTGGGACCGGACCCGTTCAATATCCTTTTTTGGAAAGACCGGGTTCATCAGCACATCTGCCAGCATATTTAATAAGGTAGGTAGATCTTCTGCCAATGCTTTTCCGCCAAAGCCGGAAGTGTGCGGTCCGCAGCCAATTCCCAGGCTAGCCCCTATCGATTCTAGAGAATCATAAATTTCCTGAAAGCTTTGGGTCTGGGTACCGCGCATCAAAGTTGAGGTTGTGAAATCAGCCAAACCCAGTTTTTCCAGTGGGTCGTAGATACTGCCCGCCTGGATATACCCGCCGATTGAGGCGGTCATGGAACTCATATTGGGTCGAAAAAGAAAGGTGATTCCATTCTTAAGTTGGATCCGGGTGATGTCATCCGACCCGGGAAGTGAATTGCTCTTTAGAGTTGAAAAATCCTGCTTGGTCATTGGTTGCTATTTCCCTTCTTGTGAGGATGATAAATACCCACAATGCGGTTTTTTGGCTGCAGATATTGCTGCGCGACTTGCTGAACTTCATCTGGTGTTACGGCTGCGATATTATCCAGATAGCTCGTCACCCATTCATAGCTGGCGAACATTTCTGAGAAACCCATCCAAAAAGCCTGGTTGGTAATACTTTCTCCGCCGTAGGCAAATAATGCCTGTGTTTGTTTGACTGCCCGCTTTATTTCATCAGCTTGAGGAGGTGAATCTTGTAACCGTTGGATTTCTTCATCCAAAATCTTGAGAGCATCCTCGGTTGTCGAATTGGGATGAAGTATAAAATTCAGACTATACAAATAGGGATCTATGGTGGCTGGAAGGCCGCCATGAATATCAACTACCACTTCCTTGTCCTCGACCATTCGTTTGTACAATCGCGATGTTTTATTTGTTATTCCTCCTCCGCCAAACATATTCAATCCCTGCGGTCCGGATAAGATGCTGTCCAGTATAAGCAGGGGGAAGAAATCAGGTTCACTAGCAGAGGGAGTATGGTAAGCAACATCGCCCAGCACTGTTTCTCCCGGTCCTTCTACTGTCAGCCTGTGTTCCCCACGCTGGGCTTTTTCTGGTCGGTTGACTCTGGGAGGATCATCTCCGGATGGTATGTCCTGGTAAAGCTCTGTGATGCGTTGTAACATCTTGTCTTTTTCAAAATCACCGGCGATCGCTACTACTGCGTTGTTTGGTGAATAGTAGGTTTTATAATGTCCGAGCAAATCTTCTTTCTGGATAGATTCCAGGTCGACTTGATCTCCGATGATGACGTGATTGTATGGATGGATCCGGAATGCGGCGTTGTGAAGGGCTTCTGAAAGCCAGAACCCGGGGCTGTTTTCCCTTCCCTGTCTTTCTGATATCACCACAGTACGTTCGGAATCGACTTCTTTTTCGTCGTATGTGGTGTTCACCATCCGATCCGCTTCCAGTTCCAGGGCCAGATCGATCTTGTCGGCCGGCATGGTTTCGAAGTAAGTGGTCCAATCTAGATAGGTGAAGGCATTCCAGACACCACCTGAACGGGCAACGGACTTTTCCATTTCGTCAGGGGAGATTTTTTCCGTACCTTTAAACTGCATGTGCTCCACCCAATGAGAAATGCCGTGTTTTCCAGGGATCTCATCCCGGGATCCAACCCGATACCAGACCCAGCTGCTGATCAAGGGTGCGGAGCGGATTTCTTTAAGTTTAATTTCTAGTCCATTATCAAGAAAAACGGATGGAATGGTTTCGAGTAAGCTCATAGGATTTTACTTATTGTGTGAGTGAAGCGATCAGAAGGTCCAATGCCAGTTCTTCTTCCAGCTGGAAGCTTTTGATGGAATGGTCGATTTCTGAAAGCTGATGATAGATTTTTTTCAGTTGGGGCAATGTGAACAATTTTGCTTGCGGCATGATTTTTTTGATGGGATATGGATGTGACCCGATCTTCTGGGCTATTTTGTAATGATCCTGCCCGGGATCTTGGTCCATCATTTCCCGTACCTGGATCAACAGCCGGAATTGACGGATCACCATTCCAAACAGGGCCAAAGGTTTGTTGTCTTCCAGAAGCCGGCGCAGCATGAACATGGACTTTTGACCGTCTCCGTAGCCAATGGCATCCACCATTTCAAAGACGTCACCCTGTCGGACATCCGCTACCAGGTCCCTGACGTCCGCTTCTGTCACCGGTCGAGAAAAATCGACATAGGTGAGAAGTTTATCGATCTCCGATTTTGCCAATCTGGGGTCTTCATCAATATAACTGGCTAATAACTGAGCTGCCTGGTTTTCGAAGCTTCCTCCCAATTCCTTGGCTTGATCCAGGATCCAGTGGGTCATCGCAGGGCCTTTGGGCAGAGAGAATACTTGCTTCCAGGACCGTTTCGGGTTCTTTTTTATCCATTTGATCAGAAAATGTTTATCTTCCAGAAGTTCATCTTCAATTAACACCAGGGCTGTAGTAGCGGGTACTGAATCAAGCACTGATGTGAATTTCTCCTGATTCGCCTTACCTTTGGTCATGGATTTAACATTATGGACCACCACCATCCTGCGTTCGGTGAGAAAGGGTACAGTCTGGATCTCTGTAACGATGCTCTCGATGGTTTTAGATCTACCGTCCACAGTAGTGATATCCATGGTAGTCTCATCGCCCATTTTTGGTTTCATGCGCTCTTCCAGAAAGCTGCGGATCGCATACTCATCGTTTCCATGTAGAAGATAGATCGAAGGTGATTGGTCGCTCATATTAGTCCAGTGTCTTTATCCTGTGGGCAGGAGTGCCATTTAGGGTGTGTTTTGTAATTGAAGAGATCTTTAAATTCCCGGGATCCCCGCTGGTGGTGACTCTCCTCTGGAGCATGGGTCCCAAGGGCCTGGAGGTGATCAAAGCGAGCACACTCAATAAAGTGATTATTGGAATGCGCTCGAATTTATCGCGCGGCCGTTTCCCAACACCGATTAATCCTGCAGCGCCAGCAATTCCGGCGGCAAAACCAGAGACCAGTAGATTCGTGCCGCAATTTTTGTGTATAGCCAGGTGAGACTGGCCAGCGTTCAATTTGCCAAGAGCTTCGCTAACAGTGCTGCTCAGAAGAGTTGTTGGGATATCACCCAGTATCCAGAAACCTACCCCGTCGGAATGTCCAGCGTATGGCTTTCCAGGGTGAGTTTTTGCTAGCAGATTAAGTGTGGCGTGTTCCAGCCCGTGATTTCGTCGAGTTCGAGAAAAGAAAGAATTCATAAGGTTTCCAGTTATTGTATCAATAGATCTCGGTCTGGTGCAAAAACACCAATTGCGAAAAACCTATTGTACTAAGTTTGCTGCATATTATTCATATACATTATCCATTATTATATACTTCTGAGATAATATTATTCTCGGCTACCGGCACATGCTATAATTCTCTCGCTGTTAAAATTATTATCAGGTTGGTGTTTACTGTATGAAAATATTGGTTACAGGTGTTGCCGGATTCCTTGGATCAGCCCTGGCCCAGCAATTGCTGGAGGATGGACATCAAGTCCATGGCCTGGATGATCTCTCTACTGGAAAAGAAGCCGCTATTCCCAAGGGTGTAGTATTTGAACTGGGGGATATGCTTGATCGCCCTAAATTGTGGACACTACTGCAGGATGTAGAATGTGTTTATCACCTGGCAGCCAAAGTTGCTGTTCAGGAGTCTATTCTTTACCCCCGGGAGTATAACAGCACAAATGTTGGCGGTACGGTTAGTGTCATGGAAGCCATGCGGGACGTGGGTGTCAAAAGAGTGGTTTTTACATCATCCGGAGCTGTTTACGGCGCCCAGAAAGCGCAGCCACTGCATGAACTAATGGTTCCTTCCCCGGATTCACCCTATGCGGTTTCAAAACTCTCGGCAGAGTATTATGTCAAAACTATCGGTCAGCTATGGGGGATTGAGACAGTGACTTTACGTATCTTTAATGCTTATGGCCCAGGCCAGCATCTGCCTGCAAATCATCCGCCAGTTATTCCCAACTTTCTCAAACAGGCGGTAAAGGGCGGCAGCTTGATCGTTCATAATAGCGGAAGTCAGACACGTGATTTTGTGTACCTGGATGACGTGGTAAACGCGCTAGCCAAAGCTGGTTCAGCCACTGGTGTTGATGGCACAACCATTAACATTGGCAGCGGAAAGGAATACAGTGTTCTTGACCTGGTAAACAACGTGATTGAACTCACAGGTGCGGATACTGAAACGATTTATAACCACAAAGCAACTGGCGGTGTTTGCAGGATGAGGGCAGATATCACCCGGGCTTCCCAGCTTCTGAGATACAAACCAAAGATTAGTCTGGCGGAAGGACTGGCGCGCACCCTGGAGCGGGATCCCCGATTTAGAGCGACTGATTAGTCATATTTATTCTGTTCGCCGTGACATAAATATCAAGACTGGAATCAAACCGGCAGATGATTGTATATCCTTTCTGCTCAAACGCCCTTCCCCGGGCGCTTCTTGTCTAAAGTGGGTGCCTCCTCGATGACGGGTCGGCGAGCCCCCGAGAATTCACCAAATCTCAGAATGAATACCCTGAGGATAGACGAAGGATTGCATTTGATGAACAGCCCGGTTATTACCTTAACCAGGTTCGGCATCCGATCGACGATTTATTTTCCACTCACTATTTTTGCAAGCTAGTCTCACCTTTCGTATCCCCTGTTTCTATAATAAAATTATCCTATGTCAATCAGACTCACCGAATCGTTTTTCGCCCGGGATACTGTTCAGGTAGCCAAGGATATGGTTGGGAAGAGATTGGTACGCCTGGAGGGGCAACAGAGGATCTCGGGGATCATCCTGGAAACTGAAGCATACAGGGGGGAAGAGGACCTGGCCTGCCACTGCAGGGCAGGTCGGACGCCCAGGACCGAGATCATGTATGGGCCAGCAGGCCGGGCGTATATATACCTTATCTATGGCATGTATTGGCTGCTTAATTTCGTGACCGAGATCGATGGCTCACCTGGCGCTGTATTGATCCGCGCTATAGCTCCAGAGGAAGGCAAGCAGACAATTGCTCAGCGAAGAGGAAGCCAGCCTGAAAAAAACTGGACAGATGGGCCGGGGAAGATTTCCATAGCTCTGGGAATCACCGGGAATCTAAATGGCCTTAACACCTGCGCTTCACAAGCGCGGATTTTCGTAGAGAATGGAATGGATCTTAATCCGGCACTGATAAAAACCAGCCCCCGAGTTGGATTGGATGCCGTTCCGGAACCCTGGCGGAGCACCCACTGGCGATTTGTGGTAAATTATCAACACCTGATTAATTGATAAGATATGAAAATTTGGAGAATTTATGTTTAGGAAACGTGAAGAACCAGCCCAGGACCATACCCCTGCGCCAATCCAGAGCCGGGTTACTTCCATCCTGGGAGAAGGTACCAGCTGGAAAGGGGAAATTACCGGCAAGGGCGGCATCCGTATTGAGGGTCTCTTTGAGGGGGGGATCGACTTGGATGGCCTGATCATTGTCAGCCTGACGGGGAGGGTTGAAAGTGAACTGATCAAAGCGGATACAGTGATTATCGGCGGGTCTGTACGGAGTGATATTGAGGCGAAAAGGGTTGAGATCCGCAGCACCGGCAAAGTCTGGGGAGATGTAAAAGCAGTTCGTTTTACTACGGAAGAAGGCGCCTATTTGCGAGGAAAGATCCAAATGGAAGAGGAAAGCCCTGAAGATATACTGACAGCAGAAGGCCAGGCCCCGGAGATTAAAAAAGCAGATACCTCAAGACCAGTATTAAAACCAAAAAAATCTGTTCAAAAGAAGGGCTAACTTGAAGAAATCTCTGGCAGCGGGATTTGTTTTTATATCCTTGCTGTCTGCTTGCAGCGGGTTGATAACCTTTAGAGAAGAAATTCCTCTGCCCATTTTAACTGTGGTAAATAGTCCTGCTCCTACAAAGCTGGAGGAAGCTCCAGAAATTGTTGCGACGCCTCAGTACGCTACAGCTGTCCCGGACAGAACTTGTTCAGAGGCCTCAGGGACAATAGATAATTACGAAATTTCCTGGAAGGACGAGGTATTAACCGGAAGAATCTATCTGCCGCCTTGTTATGGTCAGGATCCAGATCTAGCCTATCCAACTTTATATATGATGCATGGGGCTACCGAGACAGATCAACAGTGGGATGACCTGGGCCTGGATGAATGGGCTGACACCTTGATCTTCGAAAAAGAGATCCCCCCTTTGATTATCATCATGCCCAGGGAAATCACCTGGATCATTTTGCCAGAAAATCCATTCGGGGACCATCTGGTTACAGCGATAATCCCCTGGATTGATGACCATTTCCAAACCCTGGAAAACAGGGATTACCGGGCTATCGGAGGGATGTCGCGTGGGGGCAACTGGGCTGTTCGGCTTGGCTTATTACACTGGGGCTTGTTTGGCTCCATAGGTGCCCACAGCACTCCCTTATTTCTTGGCGATTTGAATCGAGTACCGGGATGGGTGGAGATCATTCCTGCCTCCCAAACTCCCCGGATATTAATGGATATTGGGGAAGGTGATAATAATCTTGCTGACGCAGAGGCTTTGCACGAATCTCTGCTGGACCAGGAAATTTCCCACGAATGGCGCTTATATCCCGGACTCCATGATGAAAAATACTGGAAATCCCATCTAGGGGAATATCTAAAATGGTACAGCGCCGGTTGGGCTGAAAAATAGGTTTACACTATTAATTCAAAAAACAAAGAGGTTAGTGATGAAAACACCAACATTTAATGAATTCATGGCTATGGATCAGGATTCCATTCCACCGCTCTATCAAGTACTTCAGGAAATGGAGCTAGAAAAAGGATCTCTCGATAGCTGGATGGAAGGCTGGTCAGAACTGCGAAAATTGGTCGATGAAAGATATGCCAGGCTGTCGCTTGCTACCGAGCTCGATACCACTGATGAAGAGGCAGAAAAGGAATACCATGATTTTCTGGAAAACATCTACCCGGTCACACAGGCCGCCGACCAGAAACTTAAGGAAAAACTTCTAGCCAGTAAACTTGTGCCAGCCGGTATGGATTTGATCTTGAAAAAAATGCAAACGGAAGCAAACCTCTTTTGTAAAGAGAACCTGCCCTTAATGACCGAGGAAAGCAAATTGGGCACCCAGTACAGCAAAATACTAGGAGCACAGACCATAGATTGGGAGGGGGAGGAATTGACCCTGACCCAGGTCAGATCGAAATTACAGACACCGGACAGGGATAAGCGTAAAAAACTCTGGGAATTGATGTCTCAGAGCCAGTTGGATGATCGGGATGCTATCAACCAATTGTGGGCAAAGTTCATGGATATCCGAGCTGAGTTAGCCGCTAATGCGGGTTATCCAGATTATCGATCCTTCCGCTGGCAGCAGCGGCTCAGGCTGGATTACACACCTGAGGACAGCAAGAAATTTGTCGAAGCAATTAAACAAGTAGCGGTTCCAGCAGCAACTCGGGTTTACGAGAGATATAAACCCCGCTTGAATATTGACAAAGTGCGTCCCTGGGATTTGTTGAATAATCAGACTACCTTCAGCTTACCGGCCATCAAGGCCTTTGATACAGAAGAGGAATTTATTTCACGGGTGGGGGATATTCTCAATAAGCTGGACCCGGTCTTGGGAGGATATTTCCAGACCATGCGTGATAACCAACTCTTTGACCTGGTGAACCGCAAAGGGAAAGGTCCCGGAGGTTTCTGTACCTCGTTTGCCACCGTCGGGTTGCCATTTATTTTTATGAATGCTGCCGGACGAAGCGCAGATTTGCGAGTGTTGTTCCATGAGAGCGGGCATGCTTTCCATGTTTTTGAACGAATCAATTTGCCCTATCATCATCAGTGGCGCTCTGGTTTGGAATTTGCAGAAGTTGCATCCACTGCTATGGAATTACTCTCAGAACCTTACCTGGACAAAGACAAGGGCGGCTTTATGAGTACAGAAGACGCAGCCAGGACCCGGCTGCTGAATCTGGAAGAGAAGCTGCTGTTCTGGCCCTATATGGCCGTGGTGGTCGCATTCCAGCATTGGGTCTATGAAAACCACAAAGAGGGAAAAGATCCTGCTGCTTGTGATGCCAAATGGTCCTCTCTGGTTGATGAATATATGCCAGGCATTGACTGGGATGGATTTGAAGATATCAAGATGACAGGATGGCACCGAAAACTTCATATTCATCAGGTGCCCTTCTATTATATCGAATACGGCCTGGCCTCGCTGGGAGCATTCCAGATCATGCAAAACGCTCGCCAGGACCAGGCAAAAGCTCTTAAAGATTACAGGTATGCCCTCGCATTGGGCGGAAAAGTTTCCCTGCCTGACCTTTACCGGGCATCGGGCGCGAACCTGTCCTTTGACGCACAGACTTTGGGAGAAGTTGTAGATTTGATCGAGGAGAATCTGGCTGATTTGGAAACCAGGTTAGCCTGAAAATATTTTTAATTTGATATGGAAAGGGATTGGCATGTCTTTTGTCAGTACCTGACAGCCCCCCTCTCCGTTATAATGAAAATCCAGAAATGGTTTCAATTAAGAGGAAGATCTTGTGAAAAAACTTAAAGTTGTTATACCAATGGCAGGTTACGGAAAACGGCTTCGGCCCCATACCTGGAGCAGGCCTAAACAATTGTTGACGCTGGCAGGAAAAACTGTCATCGAGCATGTACTGGATACCTTTTCCTCCTTGTCAAAGGATATAAAAATCGAGTATGTCTTTATTGTCGGTTATCTGGGTGACAAGATCAAAACCTATATGGCGGAAGAGCATCCGGATATAACTGTTCACTTTGTCGTTCAGGATGAAATGCGGGGGCAATCTCATGCTATATACCTGGCGCGGGATTATATTAATGGCCCCATGATCATGGTTTTTGCTGATACATTGATCGAAACTGATCTAGGTTTTCTTGATGAAGAAGAATTAGATATTGTTGCCTGGGTCAAACCTGTGCCTGACCCGCGACGCTTTGGCGTTGCAGAAGTGGGAAAAGATAATCTGGTGACAAGGTTAATCGAAAAACCCAAAGCTATGGATAATAATCTGGCCCTGGTCGGATTTTACTATTTCAAGAAGGGACAGGACCTGATCCAGGCTATCGAAAAACAGATCGAACAGCAGGTGCAATTGAAGGGAGAATTCTTTCTGGCAGACGCAATTAATATCATGCTTGAGGGTGGAAAAAGTAAAATGCGAACCGAAAAAGTGCAAGTATGGTTGGACGCAGGAACTTTTGACGCGATGCTAAGCACTAACCGCTACCTGCTTGAACATGGCCATGATAACTCCGAAAAAGCTGCCCAGCGTATTGGTATTCATGTTATCCCGCCGGTATTTATCCACCCGGAGGCGGAAGTGGAATCATCTGTAATAGGACCTCATTCTACTGTGGACGCTGGCTGCAAGATTATAGGCAGCATTATCCAAAATTCTATCGTTGAAAAAGAATCCCTGGTTAAGGATGTTTTATTGAATGGATCCTTGATCGGACAGAACACATCCATTAAGGGAGGATCAACCTCAATTAATGTTGGAGATAATACCGAAATAGAAATATAAAGTTTTACTGAAAGTCCAAGGAGTCCCATGCCTCGAGATTTTATTGCCAAGCGAGTTGCTGAACTAAAACCATCGGGAATTAGAAAATTTTTTGATATTGTTGCAACTATGGATGATGTGATCTCACTAGGGATAGGGGAACCGGATTTCACAACACCGAAACCGATCCTTGAGGCTGGTATTGAAGCGCTCCGGCAGGGAGAGACCCATTACACGTCCAACGCTGGGATCTATGAGCTGCGGGAAGCAATTGCTGATATGTTGGAAGAAAAATATCAAGTCAGTTATAACCCCGCAGACGAGGTGGTCGTTTCTGTCGGTGTTTCAGAGGCTTTGTACCTGGCTTTAACCGCAGTAATCGATCCAGGGGAAGAGATCATCATCCCTACACCATGCTTTGTGTCCTACCAGCCAGAGGTGCTGCTGGCTGGTGGTGTGCCGATAGAAGTCCCCGGCACTTTTGAAAATGGTTTTCAGCCTGAACCCGAACTTATTGAACAAGCCATCACACCCAAAACCAAAGCTATATTTATTGGCTTTCCGAATAACCCTACCGGGACGGTTGCCACTAGAGAGAACCTGCTGGCAATCAGCAAGATCGCAGAAAAACACGACCTCGTGGTGATTTCTGATGAGATCTATGACAGCCTGGTTTACGGCGTGGAGCACGTATGTTTTGCGTCACTGCCAGGCATGAAGGAACGCACCATTACCCTGGGAGGGTTCTCCAAGAGTTATGCTATGACAGGTTGGAGAGTGGGATATGCCGTCGCACCAGCAAATATTATGAGTGGCCTGGTCAGGATCCATCAATATACGGTAATGTCAGCCCCGTCTGTATCCCAACTGGCCGCGCTGGCCGCTATAAATTTGGGAGCGGATGCCGCAGAAGAAATGCGTCAGAAATATGATCGCCGCCGGAAGCTGATCGTTTCGGGTTTAAATGAGATTGGACTGGAAACCTTTATGCCGAAAGGTGCTTTTTATGCTTTCCCGAAGATCTGCGGGACAGGGTTAAATGATGAAGAATTTGCCCAGCGGCTGCTGGATGAAGAAAAGGTTGCAGTGGTGCCTGGCTCGGCTTTCGGATCTGGAGGAGAAGGATTTGTGCGCTGCTCCTATGCCACTAATTATGAAAAGATCGAACAAGCACTGGACCGGATTGGGGCTTTTGTAAAACGCTGTAGTTAACTTATCCTTTGAGCCAGATCGAAAACCGGTTGCTGATATTCGATTTGGCTGATCTGCCCCCCATTTATCTTATTATTCAATAACCACCCCACTGAGATCGTCCTCCGCTTCTGGGTAGGACATATTCAGGCTTTTGAGCTTCTCGATGATGATCGATGAGATCACCAGATTTCGATACCATTTCCGATTAGCGGGGATCACATACCAGGGGGAGGACTCGGTGCTGGTCTTTTCCAGGGCGGATTCAAAGGCAGTGGTGTATTGATCCCATAACTTCCGCTCTTCTAGATCGCCCAGGCTGAATTTCCAGTTTTTATGGGGTTCATCGAGCCGGGCCTGAAGACGTTCTTTTTGCTCATTCTTGTCAATATGCAAGTAAAACTTCAAGATTGTAGTGCCTTCATCAGCGAGAGCTTTTTCAAAGGCGGCGATGTGTTCATAGCGTTTGGACCAAACCGCTTCAGGGACCAGGTCATGAACTCGCACTACCAGCACATCTTCATAATGGCTGCGGTTGAAGATCACGATCTCGCCTTTCCCGGGAGTGTGCTTATGGATGCGCCATAAATAATCATGAGCAAGCTCTTCCCTGGTTGGCGCCTTGAAACTTGCCACTTTCACGCCCTGTGGATTAACGCCCTCAAAGACATGGCGGATGGTGCCGTCCTTTCCACCAGTATCCATAGCTTGAAGCACGATCAGTACCTTGTGTTTCCCTTCCGCAAAAAGCAATTCCTGCAGCGTTTCCAATTCTTTATTCAGCTGTTGCAGATGCTCTTTGCCAACTTTTTTCCCCTTAGGGAAGACGATTTTGTCATTAGGATCCCACTTGCTGAGGTCTACTTTTTTGCCTGGTGTTACGCGATATCGCTCCATTTCTTCTCCTGTATCCTTATCCGTGGTTCGTAAAGAATTATTTATTTTACTCAGTCCAGAGACCTCTGTCTCCAGTCTTACGTCCGCAGTCATATTTATAATATAACTGGTGGATCCACTTCTACGATCCACTCCGGACCTGGATGATGGTCTTTGATCAGAGCCAGCGGATTTGGTCCCTTGACCAGGATCTGCCAGCGCCAATTCCCCCTGATCTTACTGAAGTAAGCTGGTGTTGGTCCTACCAGGTGTGTGGATCGATAACCTTCCCTTTCGATCCAGCCTTTTAATGTGGCGGCATATACACCAGCTTTTTTCTCAGCTGACCTTTGATTTTTGTCCCGGATCTCAAGCCGGACGATTTTTTGGAAAGGTGGGTAGCCTAAGCTGCGGCGGTATTCCAATTCTTGCTGGTAAAAACCCCCATAATCATGGCCTGCAGCAGCCCGGATAACATAATTATCCGGATCAAATGTTTGCAGGACTACCTCTCCACCCAGGGGACTGCGTCCTGCCCGGCCCGCTACCTGGGTCAGGACCTGGAAGGTCCGTTCAGCAGCCCGGAAATCTGGGAGATTCAACCCACTGTCCGCCAGCACAACTCCCACCAGCGTTACCAGCGGAAGATCTAAACCTTTGGCCAGCATTTGTGTTCCAATGATCACGTCAGCTTGATGGGAGGAAAATTTATCCATGATTTCCCAGTGGGCGCCCTTTTTGCGGGTTGTATCTCTGTCCCAACGCAAAGTGCGAACACCCGGAAGGAGATCTTTGAGAGCTGATTCCACCTGCTGAGTGCCGGTTCCTAAATGGCGGATGCGTTGAGATCCACAACTTGGACAAATTTTTGGGATGTTTCTGCGGTAGCCGCATAAATGACAGCGAAGCTCGTTATCTGAAAGATGGGCAGTGAGCGAAGTTTCACAACGGGGGCAGCGCAGGGCGTATCCACAATCCCGGCAGAAAATATATGTGGCGCTGCCGCGCCTGTTCAGGAACAGGATCGACTGTTGATTTCTATCTAACGTTACAGTCAATTTTTCTTGAAGCTTGGCACTGAAAATGGAACGATTTCCAGCCTTTAATTCCGTTCTCATATCAATCACATTTACTGATGGCAGATCTGCCATCAGGAGGTCATCGTCCAGATCTTGATAGCGAGAGAATGCGGGATCGTGATCAGCCTGGTTCAACTGCACCTGAATGGATTTCCTGTGGGCCAGAATGCGTTCCGGCAGTGCCAGATAATTCCAGTTTCCGCGCTCAGCCTGGTACCGGCTGGTTACATCAGGTGTAGCGGACCCTAATATACAAACAGCACTCCGGATTTTTGCCCGGTATATAGCAGTATGCAGAGCGTGATAATGGGGAGATATGTCTCCCTGGTAGTAGGAATCATCATGACACTCGTCCACCACGATCAATCCCAGGTCGGGGAAAGGAGTAAAGATAGCGCTGCGGGGACCCACAACAATATCCAGTGCCCCGTGACGAGCCAGCCGCCAGGTGTCATAGCGCTCTCCTGGGGAGAGTTCTGAATGCAGCACCCCTATCCGATCGGGGAAGCGGCTCATGAAGCGGGTTACTGTTTGAGGGGTTAATGCGATCTCTGGCACCATGATGATGGCCTGCTTTCCCGCAGCAATGGTTTCCTCCACAGCCCTTAAATAGATCTCTGTTTTTCCGGATCCGGTCACGCCATGCAGGAGGAACGGTTTGGAGATCCCGTTTTTAAATCCTTCCAGGATCAACTGCCAAACTTGCTGTTGGGCTGGGGTTAGATTAGGGGCTGATTGAGGCTTGATATCCAGGCCAGCTAAGGGGTCCCTTAACACTGGAACTTCAATGATCTTGGCCAGATCCCTTTTGACGAGGATTTTAAGGTCATTCAGATTTGCACCAGTTATGTTGTATATGACAGAAAGTGCTACTGGTTCTGTCTTCTCCATGATCAGCTTCAGCGCACTTTGCCTGCGAGCTAAGGCTTCCGGATAGCCTTTCTTGGCCAGATCGTTCATTTTCTCATGGGCTGAGTCTGGATTACCAGTGAACTGGAGTTGTCGTTCATACTTCGGTTTTACACTGGGATCTGCCAGGGTGGACTGGCTTTCAATAATACCCTTTCGGCTTAGTGATCCTGCTGTTTTGCGCCAATTTCTTTGAGGTAGAGCCCGGTCAACTTGACGGCCGCGCAGAGGTCCTCGTGAAATAAGAAGATCCAATAATCGAGTTTGGGAAGGGGATGGATCCGGAAGCAGAAGCTGGCCTTCTTCGATCAACTTCTCGCTTCGCTCCGAAAGGCGAAACTGGATATCCGCCTGGACGCTCAACCCTGCTGGAACCATGGCTTGCAGCGTGACACCAAGCGGTGACAGAGTTTCCCTGGAAATATATTGAGCAAGTTCGATCTGGTCTGGTGTTACAACAGGTGTGGGATCGATAATTTTCTGGATAGCCTTGGTTTGGGTTACACCTGGTTTTTCGGGAAAATCGATGATAATTCCCTGAACTGATTGCCGGCCAAAGGGTACTTCCACCAGTTGACCCAGCTTGAAGTCATCTTTTAGTTCTTCAGGCAGGTGATAATCGAATATTCCCTGCACGTGTGGAACGTTGACAGCAATACGGGCGTAAAAAAGAATCGTCCGGTTTTCTGGGGGCATGGGGGAATTATTGGTAATGTTATTCACGGGTTAAGACAGCCGAAGTATATCCCACCACGCTGGTATTGTCGCCGGTGATATCACCTGAATGGGCATATTTTAATATTTGACCTGCTGCGCTTCCGCCTGATTTTACAGCCCATATCACTGCCGCCAAGGCTCCCAACCCGCAGGCAGAGCCGGTGTTTTCCTGTTGGGCTTGATAAAGACTCTCTACGTCCAACGATTGAATGCCATGAATAATGGTCTGGTCCAGTTGAAAGGCTTTTTCTGCATTTTGAAAATGGGATAGGTCTGTGCTCGCGACCAATAGGGTTTTCATGGATACCATCAGCTCTGCCAAAATAATGCCCAATGACTGCATCAGGGCGGGGTCTTGTTGGCGGAGCATTAATGGGAGGATAGCAAATTTACCCTTTAGGGCACGCTGCAAAAAGGGCAAAATGATCTCAATCGCATGTTCGCTGTCATTGCGGACCTCAATTAGCTCCTCGCCAGTTTTCTCCTTCAGCGACCGATTTACAAAATCTAAACTTTCTCGGTCAACAGGAATTTCTCCCAGCGGCGTTTGATAAGCTTGGTGCCCACTGGTGAGGATGGCACCCGGATGATATTGGTGGCAAGGAGACAGGATCACAACCAGCTCTGGATGCAAATCCAGGATGGTTTTGAAGGCATATCCTGCCACGGGTCCTGAATAGAGATGGCCGGCATGTGGTGAGACCAAGGCCAGGATCTCCCCGTTGATCTCTGGGGTCTGAGCCGCCTGGATGTAGCCATCTACTGACTCCGCCAGTTTTTTGGGCTGGGCGGGATACCAGCGGCCAGCCAGCGGAGAAGGTCGAATATCGATGTTTGTTTTCATGGTCTAATCCGATTGTAGCACAGGGGTGTTTGGAAAGCATGATATGAGATCTGTTATAGCTTGCGTACTTAATCCCGTGTGGTATTTGTAAGTTCCGAATCGAAATGAACTTGAGTAAAAGATCATATTTGAACGAAATTTTCTCATTTCTGACCTGTATTTTTACCGTAAAAATCCTTGATTTTCCCTTCCTGGAGGGTAGAAACAACTACTAAGGAAATATGGGGTAAATATAACTCGTTCCAAGGCTAACAACTCTGTAATATTATTCGCTTGTTATCTATATTTTCATCTGTATACTGAGTAGAGTGAATTAATATATGCGATAGCGGAGCAGTTCGGCAGGAGGAGTAGGATGGCAGATCCAGAACGAAAACTGGCAGTACTTGCTTTGAATGATGGGAAGACAAAACAACAACTGATAGTCGAAACCCTGACTAGCTCAAATTTGATTACCCAGATCATCCAGCAGGATGATCTGGATCTGGCAAGAGCGCTGCTTGATGATTCGGAAGTTGATCTGGTGGTCGCTGAACTAGAAATTAATGGGAAGAAAATTTTCGATCTAATGGAAATCTATCAGCATCTTCCCTGGATAGTAGTGTCAGATGTGAAGGACCATAATGTTATCAAGGATGCTTTTAAATATGGAGCTGCGGACTATTTAGTGTGGGATGGGCTTGGCCCATCTGTACCAGACCTTGAGAGTATTATTCTTGATGTTTTGAAGCGCTGGAATTATGAGAATGATACATGCTTAAACGAATTGCAGTCCTTATCTGAAAATCAATCGACCGCGAATAAACTTCACCATGTCAACTTGCGGTTGGCGGAAGAATCCCATCAACGATTGTTGGCCCTGGAAGAACTTAGAGAATCTAGAGAAATGTACCGGCGATTCTTCCAGACTTCCAGAGACGCCGTCTTCATTACAGCAGTTGATGGGCGCTGGATTGACATGAATGAATCCGCTCTGGCATTGTTTGGATATGAAGATAAAGAAGATATCTGGTCAGACACAATGCTGAATTATTACTGGGACTCCGAACAAGGCCGTGAATATTCACTGAAGCTTAAAATACATGGATTTGTGAATGACCTTCCAATGAAGTTTAGAAAAAGAGATGGCGACGAAATAGATGCCTTGATCACGGCAATGCCATATGAAATCGGCGGCAATGTGATTGGATACCAGGGCCTGATACGCGATATGACTCACGAACTGAAGGCAAAAGGTGAGAACCTAAAGCTCCAAAAGGATCTTGCCATCCTCGATTCGCTTACCAGCGAGATGGGGAGTTTACTCGAACTACATGATATATACCCCAGTATTTCCAGCCACATTAAGGAAATTATTGACACAAAATGGATCAGGTTACTGAAATTTGATGGGTTTCAAAATAGATTCAAAATTGAATTTAAATGGGGGATGAATAATCATAGAGCCTGCAGTGCCAAAGAGCTGAAATGTTTTGAAGACAATTTTCAAGCCTTGATGAAGCAAACATCCCAAACAAAACAAACTGCTGTGGTGATGATGGATGACTGCCTGTATCAGGATCATGATGATTCGGCCTGGACTGAAAAATATTTTAATATTGATGGGGATATTGAAGCAAACCTGCCCCATGACCATCAATCCATAGTATTAACACCTATATTGATTAATGACCAGGTGATCGGTATCATCCATGTAAGTTTCGACCACAATAGAGCGGTTGTTTCAGACTATCTGAGCTTCTTAACAAGAACAGCCAATATTGTGGCCATTTGCCTTAAGAAAGCTTATTTGCTGCAGCACTCTGAAGCGCATGTGAAAAAGCTGGCCAGCCTTCAGCGTGTCCAGCAGATCATCCTTGATAATCTATCGTTGCCCACTACTCTAGATATGATGGTTGATCAGGTTGTAACCGAGCTGGGAGTTGACGCAGTTAATATCTTGTATCTTCATCCCGGTTTAAAATCTTTGAGATCAATTTCTAAAAAAGGATTCAGGCAGAAGGTCTTCAGAGATAGCGGACAGGAGATAGGTGAGGGTCTGGCAGGCCGGGCTGCGCTATCAAAGAATATTGTTCATGTTCGGAACCTGGCAAATTCAACCGAAAACATCAACCGGTCATTAGAGTTCTCAACTGAAAAATTTGTGACCTATTTTGGCGTTCCCTTACTTGTGAAAGACCGATTGGTTGGTGTGCTAGAAATATTCAATAGAAAAGCAATAGATCCGGAAACTTATTGGGTTGATCTCCTCAAGCTGATTGCCGGTTTGGTGGCAGTTGCGATCGACCTGCAGAATCTAACCAATGATCTTGAGAGATCTCGTAAGAAAATTGCGGTGGCATTCGATGGCGTCATCATGGGGTGGGCAACAGCTCTGGAGCTGCGAGGGATTGAGGCTGAAGGTCATGCTATCAGGACACAAGACCTTGCCAGCCGCCTGGCAGAAAAAATTGGAATTTCCGGATCAGCGCTGGAGGATATCCGGCAAGGATCCTTGCTGCATGATATTGGGAAAATGGGTATCCCGGATGAGGTGTTGTTAAAGGGATCTATTCTGAATGCCGAGGAAATGAAATTGGTTGGACGGCATCCTGTAGATGCTTTTGAACTGCTCGAATCTGTAGACGTACTTAAAGGGGCCCTGGATATTCCTCTTTATCATCATGAACGCTGGGATGGAGAAGGGTATCCTTATGGAATTGAGGGAGAAGAAATACCTCTGTCTGCCAGGGTTTTTGCGGTGGTCGATGTCTGGGATGCGATGCAGACAGACCGGCCCTACCGGAAAGCATTTTCTAGAACCGAAGCCCTGGGTCATCTTGAAGGGCAGGCTGGAAAGCATTTTGATCCAGTGGTTCTAAAAGCGTTCATAGAGATGCTGGAAGAGGATCAGAATCATGAACTGGAAGACTTGGACGCGGTGAAGCAAAAAAAACAGGCGAGGTTATCTGAAAGAGTTGCTTTGGGATCAAAAGTCTGAAGGTCTGCTCATCCTGTTTTTCTGAAAATAATTGCCCGTGTACCCTTTTTCGGTTACGCTTGAATAGGGAAGTTGACGGTTGAGTAATATATAGGTTTTCAGGTTGAATTGGTGAGGCTGGGCCAACCAAAGAAAATAAAACTTTGATGTTTTCAGTATCAATTTCCCGGGAGAATGGTACCAGTGTTGCCTGGGTTCGAGCCGCTAGTATACAAAATGGAACCAGGATTCCTGCTACAGATAATTTACAATTTTTCAATACTCCTCGGGATAGTACTGGTTATTATAATTATTTGGTCGTGGCTGTAAGCAATTGGAATGAAGTTCTTGAAGAGGGAGTAAAACTTGAATTTTTTGAAGATGCCTCATTAACCACTAAAAAGGAAGTTAATGCATTTGGTAATCGTACTTACCAGGGCACTGTCAATCGCCGAGTATCTCCTCTCGCTCCAAAAGCTGTTCTAGAACATAAGGACGGCGATTGGATCACACTCTTTACCTGTGAAGACTATGGAGAGCACTGGGTTGATTATGGGTACCGGCGCATAGTTCAGGCTGTTCTGGTAGATGTAAGCCCGACAAATTGAGCGCTACTTCTTGAAACGAAAAGCCCTACAGGGATTCCTGCAGGTCTTTTTTTATTAAATTAGTCCGAAATCTATCACTGATGAGGCCATATGTTATACTATTTTTCGATGTTTTAATTAAAGGAGTTAGTATGTATAAGGTTTCAATAGAATATTGTGTGCCTTGAAACTACCACCCCCGAGCTTTCAGTTTGGAAGCTGCACTTAAATTACAATTCTCAGATATTATCTCTGATATCGATTTGATAGAATCCGACGGTGGAGCTTTTGAGATCAAGATCAATGAGGACTTGATCTATTCGAAATTGGAAACCGGCCGCCACGCGGACCCACCGGAAATCCTGGGTTTATTTAAAGCATATATTGAGGAGTAAGTTGAATGACAGCAAAAAAAGGCAGGGTCTTCTCAGGTGCCAGGCCGACAGGCCGGCAGCATTTGGGAAATTATCTGGGAGCGATCAAGAATTATGTGGCTATGCAGGAAGATTACCGCTGTGTCTACTGCATCGTTGATATCCATGCCCTGACCACAGTTGAAACCACCAAAGATCTGGCGTTTAATACTCAGGAAATGGCCTTGGACTGGCTGGCAGCGGGTATAGACCCCAAACGAAGCATTATTTTTGTCCAGTCCCATGTTCCAGAAGTGATGGAATTACACACTATCCTGTCTATGGTGACTCAACTGGGTAAGTTAACTGCTCTGCCCACCTTTAAGGAAAAAGTGCGTGATAACCCCGATAACGTTAACTATGGATTGGTTGGTTATCCTGTTCTGATGTCTGCCGATATTTTGCTATACAAGGCGGACGCTGTACCTGTGGGCACAGATCAGATTCCCCACATTGAGTTTGCCAGGGAAGTGGTTCGTTCATTTAATTTCCGCTATGACACGGATGTTTTGGTTGAGCCCCAGGCAGTTGTGACCAAGATCCCTAAGGTGTTGGGCATTGATGGGAAACGCAAGATGAGCAAAAGTCTCGACAATCATATTGAATTAGCTTCCACCCCCGAGGAAACCGAAAAGCGGGTTTTAAGAATGGTAACAGATCCTCAGAGACAGCGCCTCACTGATCCTGGCAATCCGGATATCTGCAACGTCTACGCCTTACACAATATATTTTCCTCTCCAGAAGAGGTGGAAAAAATAAATAAAGATTGCCGCAGCGCAAGTATCGGCTGCGTAGATTGCAAGCGAATACTCGCAGCTAACTTGAACAAGAATCTGGAACCTTTCCGGGCTAAAAGAAAAGAACTGGAAGGAGATCCGGATTATGTTCGTGATGTTCTTTTGGACGGGGCCAAGCGAGCGAAAGTGATCGCTGCTGAAACCATGGAACAGGTGAGAGAAGCGATCGGATTTTATGGACTCAAGGGGTAGGTGTTGAAAGCGATCCTTCAGCGTGTTCAATCGGGAAAAGTCTCGATAGACGGAAATATGATTGCCGGGATCCAGACTGGCCTGGTGATCTTGCTGGGTGTTGGTCCAGCCGACACAAAGGCCGAAGCGGACAAGTTGTCCCTAAAACTGGCCCAAATGAGAATATTTCCGGACGAGAATGGAAAAATGAATCTTTCTTTGCTGGATGTTGGTGGAGAGGCGTTGGTAGTGCCGCAATTCACCCTCTTTGCAAATACAAAGAAAGGACATCGGCCATCGTTTGTCAGCGCCGGTCCCCCGGAGATTGCTAAACCGCTAACTGATTATTTTGCTTCTGCACTTCGAGAGCTGGGGATTCCCACTCAGGAAGGAAAGTTTGGCGCTCACATGCTGGTTGAGATCCACAATGATGGTCCAGTAACGATTGAGGTGGAGATCTAAGGTTAGCTGTGCGGCTGGATGGGGCCGGACGGATAATAATTACTTGAATAGTTGGCATATACGTAGGGGCGACGCGGTGCGTCGCCTTTTTTTGTTAAGTTGAGATATTGAGGAGTGAAGATCAAGTCTCTAATCGGAGGACTTGTGTATAGTCGAAGGGTTGCAGTCGTAGAGCCCACTTTTTTTGTCATCCAGAACTTGAACCCAGAGAAAGGGAAGGATCCATAGAGCAATAGGTTTCTCGAATCATAAACTGGAAGGGCCATTTTTGCGCGTGAAAAAAGTGAATATAGATTCTTCGCATACGCTCAGAATGACAAACTCGTATTCGATAGGGAGTTATCAAATCTAATTTTAATTTAGATTGGAAGAGGAGCATGAACTCTCCCGTCTCTTGGTCACGGCCACACTATTCCCGTCCCTTTACTGCGGTCTCCCGCCCCTACCTGCCGGTGGTAAAATCACTTCCATGGCTGTCAAGATTACCAATCACTTCAACGGACTACCTATACGTGACTTTGATGTCCGAACGGACTTGCTTTCAGTTTCCGATCTGGTAGAGCTGTGCTTTGCGGACCGACTCTCTCCTGACGGGGAAGCCTTGCTGCGGAAAATGCGCTCCTCGGCTCATAACAAACGTTTTCAGGAATGGGCTTATTCAATGGCTGGTCGGGCGTCAATGCCCTTTACGGGATATGTTTGGGAAGAGGATGGAGAGATCATTGGAAATCTCAGTTTAATCCCGTACCATGTGAGCGGGAGACAATTCTATATGATCGCCAACGTAGCGGTCCATCCTGAATACCAGCGACGAGGTATAGCCTATTCGTTGGTCAGTCAGGCCTTGTATTTCCTGCTGCCAAAAAGTCTGGATGGAATCTGGCTGCAAGTGGACCAGGGCAATCAGGCAGCGGTGGACCTCTATCTGAGGCATGGATTTATTGAAGTTTCCCGCAGGACAACCTGGATGTTACGACCCACTGACATCCCCCAGGAATTCCTTGATTGGCGTGTCCCTGAATTCACTGTAGAAGAACATAAAGCCAGGCATTGGCCCCAGCAGCGCAGATGGCTGGAGAATAATTACCCTCCTGAAGTGCGTTGGCATTTGCCGTTTCGCCCGGAATACCTGCGGGGAGGACTTCCGGGTCGATTTTCCCGTCTAATGCTTTTGGACCCTAAAATATCACAGTGGTCTGTAATAGCCGGTAATGAACTGATCGGGGTGGTTTCCTGGCAATCTTCCAAGACCCAGGCCGACTGGCTTTGGATTGCCTCTTCTCCCGAAACGGAAGGTGTTTTGCTGGATGCGTTTTTACCGCATTGGATGAATGGGACTGGTTTCAAAAGATCCCTGAGACTGAATTTTCCAGCCCGGAAAACCAATCACAGCCTTGAAACTCACTGGTTCAAACCAACTCGCACATTGATCTGGATGAAGTATGACAGATAGGTAATTCGCAAACTACAAGGAAACAAATCAAAGATAGGAGTCGCTATCTTTTAATCGTCTTACTCATTACGACTCACAGCTTACGATTTATAGCCGGATCATAATTTGCCACGACAATTTTGGAGGAATGATGAAATTAGATTGGAAGAAAACGTTTTTTATCGGCTTCGGTTTTCTGGGTATTACGGCACTCTGGCAAATATATAATGCTTTTGTACCCATCTTCCTTCAAACTGGACACCCCGGATTTGCCAGTTCCAGGGAGATTTTGGGTTTTGGTCTGAACGCCACAACCACCGGTGCGATTATGGGAATTGATAACTTGGCAGCGATCTTTATCCTGCCTATGATCGGTATCTGGAGCGACAGGATCAGGACCCCGATCGGTCGCCGCTATCCTTTTATTCTCACTGCTGCGCCATTGGCCGCCCTGGCTTTTATCGCCATGCCGATAGCTGCAGGGTTGATCAAGCCCGAACTCAATGGCATGATTGCCGGGAATACGGGCGCGTTTTCCCTTTTTATGATTGCTGCAGCAGTTGTGCTTCTGGCAATGGCGATCTTGCGCACCCCGGTGATATCTCTTATGCCTGATCTGATCCCATCACCCCTGCGCAGCAGAGCCAATGGTGTGATCAATTTTATGGGTGGAATCGGTTTTATTATTGGTGCTTTTGGCCTGGCCCTCCTGTTTGATCTCAAACCGCTTTACCCTTTTATTGGTGGAGCGGGGATCTTGATTTTGGCCGTGGTGCTGTTATTCACCACTACCAAGGAGCCCGCAGTCAATGATTTGCCCCATCTTGAAGAACATCAATTAAGTGAAGAGGAACAAGCCGTTGGAGCCTTGAAAGGTGTTTCAGTGGTCCCTAAAAAATACCGCAAATCTTTGTTTTCTTTGCTCGCTGCCATTTTTCTTTTATTTGTTGCGTATGAAGGCATTGGGACTTTCTTTACTTCGTACGCAGTCAATGAACTGGGTGTCAGCGAAGGCTTTGCACCAACTTTGTTTGGTTTAGCCGGTGTGACTTTTATTCTATTCACAATCCCGGCCGGTTTTATTGGCGAGAAATTTGGTCGCCGCAAGACTATCATCGCGGGCATCTTGCTGTTTGGAATCGATATGATGCTGGGTTACTTTGTTACCAGCTCGACCCAGATGGGCATAGTATTGGCGATCAGTGGAATAGGCTGGGCGTTGATTAACGTCAACACGCTGCCAATGGTGATCGACACTTCTGAGGATGAACGTTTGTTGGGAACTTACACAGGAATGTATTATTTGGCCTCGCAAGTTGGGGCTGCTATTGCTCCTTTGATGATGGGGTCTGTGATCGACCTGTTTGGATCCAATTTTAAAACCATCTTCCTCACCGGCCCAGCTTTTTTTGTGCTGGGTTTAATAGCCATGACCCTGGTAACCAGGGGAGAAGCCCACGTAACGGAACCGGTTATCTAAGAAATAGATAGATAGAATAGTTATATGGAAAAGATAATTTTTGATAACGACAATACCATGGGCCTTCGGACCAAGGAAATAGATGATGGATTGACCCTGTTTTATCTGCTTGGTAGATCAGATATTGACCTGGTCGGTATTACAACTACTTTTGGGAACGGGACAATTGACCAGGTTTACGGTCAAACAGTTAATCTGGTTGCCGAATTAGGGCGCATAGATATACCTGTAATGAAGGGGGCTGGAAAGCGAGGAGAAGACCCGACCGAAGCTGCCCGATTCCTGGCAGAAAAGGCAGCAGCTTTTCCCGGTGAAATTACTGTCCTGGCAACGGGTCCTTTGGGAAATTTGAGAGGTGCCGCAGAGCTTGATCCAAAATTCTTCTCTAATCTGAAAGGGATTACCTGTATGGGCGGTTATTTGCATCCCATTAAAGTTGGCAGAAGAGATGTCAACGAGTTGAATTTATCTGCGGATCCTGAGGCTTCCTTCGAAGTACTCCAAGGACCATGCCCGGTCACGCTGATGAATGCCCAGATTTGCCTGCAGGCACCTTTCCGCTGGAGGGAGTATAAGAGGCTGGATTTTTGGAGTCGAAAAACTCGTCGAATGATAAGAGATTGGCTGGTTTTGCATGCTGTATTCTGTAGTATTCCTAATTTCTATTTGTGGGATTTGCTGCCCGCTGTTTACATTTCTCACCCCGAACTGTTTGTTGATTATCAAGTGGAGATCCTATCCGATGTGGAAGATCTGGAAAATGGTACCCTGCTCCCCGCGGAACCGGATGGATCTGGGAGCGTAAATATGCCGGTCCTTATCAATGACCTGGACAAGTTTATAGAGGTCCTTTTTGCGGCCTGGCGGAAGATCGCTGTCTAGCTGATTGTTGACTTTATATTTAAAACGGCGTATACTGTTTTTGAAAGAAAGGCGGTCCATTATGCGAGTGTCGGGATTAAAAAGAATAACTGAAGGAAAATTCTAAACGCACGCTTGCTTAGGCAGCGTGCTTTTTGTTTAATGATTATTGGAGGATAATTATGGATTCTGGATTGATCGGAAAAATTCAAAAATCTAAGCTATATGCTGAAGAGCCGGAACGAATAAAGATCAATTCTCTTTCGGTGACTTTTCAAGGACAAAATAACGGCCATCAAGTAACGTTTGAAGACGGCAAGTGGCAATGTGATTGCGAATTTTTCCAGACCAGAGGACGTTGCAGTCATACAATGGCGTTAGAACGAATCCTGGTGCAGGAAGCTGATTTAACATTTGACTAAACCCGAACGACCCCGGTACACTTTATTGATAGAATCCGCTCCCTGAAAAGGCACCAACTTGGAAGGGAGCGCTTTTGTTAAATAATTCCCAACTTGACGCATATTTTTCAACCGATATAATGACTGCCATGAAATATCACATATGGACATCAGGATGCCAGATGAATGTGGCTGATTCTCGCCGTGTGGCATCTGCTTTGGAAGATTTAGATTATCAACCGACCGCTCGTGCAGAAGACGCAGATGTTATTGTCATAAATACCTGTGTGGTTCGCCAGAGCGCGGAAGACAGCGCTGTGGGGCGAATTAGTTCGTTAAAAAACTTAAAGAAACATCGGCCGGATGTTGTTATTAATGTTATGGGCTGCCTGGTTGGTATTAAAGGCACAAGAGATTTAGAAGAACAATTTCCCCATGTGGACGTGTTCTCAGCTCCCTCAGATCCTGGCCCGCTGATGGCGTTTCTGACCCAGGACAATAGTAAAGAATGGGAACAGGAAACGACTTCGCGGCGCTTTGCTTATATGGATGGAGAGCTGACTTTGCCCGCGGCAGATCAAAACCATCTGGTTTCAGCATTTGTGTCGATCGTTCTGGGATGTTCGCATGCTTGCACCTACTGCATTATCCCTTACCGACGCGGAGTTGAACGCAGCCGCCCGGTTGAAGACGTGGTTAATGAGGTGCAGTCCCTGGCGTCTCAGGGAGTGAAGGAGATCACGTTGTTGGGTCAGATCGTGGATCGCTACGGGTTTGATCTGCCAGAAAAGACTACTCTGGCTGCTTTATTGCGGTTGATCCATGATGTGGAAGGCCTGGAAAGGATCCGCTTTTTAACCTCTCATCCCAATTGGTTCAGCCCTGATCTGATGGACGTCGTTGCTGAGCTCCCTAAACTCATGCCTCATATAGAGGTACCCCATCAGGCCGGACATGATGAAGTGTTGAGAGCCATGAAGCGGGAGTACAGTGTCGATGATTACCGACAGCTTGTTCATGAAATTCGTGATCGAATACCCGGTGTAAGCATTGCCACAGATGTGATTGTGGGTTTTCCGGGAGAAACGGAGGAGTTCTTCCAGGGTTCATTCGATATTCTGAAAGAATTGAAGCTGGACGTTGTGCACCTGGCTCGTTATTCTGTTCGCCCCGGCACCGTTGCCGCACGGAAAATGGAAGACGATGTTCCGGATGAAGAGAAATGGCGCCGTTTCCGATTGATCGAGGAGCTTCAGGAAGGTATTTCTGCCGAGATAAACAAAGCTTATCAGGATCAAACTGTGGAGGTCCTGTTTGAGGAGATTAAGAAAGGGCGCTGGCGAGGAAGAACGCCAACGAATAAACTCGTGTTCGTGGAAAGCGAGCAGGATCTGCTGGGAAAAATCCAACCTGTTTCAATAACCTGGGCTGGTCCCTGGTCCATGCAGGGACGACTGTTGGAGGATTAGTTTAGGGGGGAAAGGCCTGATATGAAATCAATAAAACAATATCCCGAACCTACTGTTGGCGCATTGATCTTTAACGAAAAGGATCAGCTTCTGATTGTTAAATCCCATAAATGGAAAGGAAATTACTCAATCCCCGGTGGACATGTGGAATTGGGCGAACGACTGGAAGATGCGGTTATAAGAGAGGCCAACGAAGAAACTGGTTTGAAGTTGATCAAGGCGGATTATCTATGTCACCAACAGTTTATATACGATGACAGTTTCTGGCAGAAAAAACATTTTATATTTTTTGATTTTGTTTGCCGGGTAGCGGGTGGAGAAGTCAGCCTTAACGAAGAAGCCCAGGAGTATACCTGGGTGGACCTTGATAAAGTTGATGAATACCCGGTTGATAAATATTTGAAATTTTCCCTCGACAAGGTGAGATCCAACCCTGGTATCTTGAAACAGGTGGGGGGAGAGCCAATGGGGGATGATTTGCGGGTACAATAAAATTCACTCATGGCCCAGAAAACTAAAAGACAAATTTTATCCCTATTATTTATTCTAGTAATCATTCTCGGCGCTTGCAACTTGCCTGATGTGAGTACAGGACTAGAAGGTAAACCGGGTGCGTTATATACTGAGGCGGCAATGACCGTCTCGGTCCAACTTACCGCGGCCGGAATCGACCTCTCAAAGAATACCCAGCTTCCTGCCACACCAGCGCCAGATGGCACTCTAGTAGCGTTTCCGAGCTCAACTTTTACGCCGGATGGAGTGGGAGATGCGTCCCCTGAGGGTTGCGATCAGGTGAAATTTGTTAAAGATGTAACCATCCCGGATGAAATGGACATTGCGCCTGGGGAAAGATTTACTAAAACATGGCGCCTGCAAAACGCTGGATCCTGCCCCTGGGGAATTGGCTACCTGCTATATTTTGAAAGCGGTGATATCATGGGCGGCCCATCTTCGCGGGACTTGACTTCCGAAACTATTCAGCCGGGTGATAATCTGGACATTTCTGTTGATCTTGTGGCACCCGAAGAAACAGGAACCTATCAAGGATTCTGGAAACTTCGTAATGTAAAAGGTGAAGGTTTTGGTGTGGGAGAGTACTCAAAAGCCTTCTGGGTGAAGATCAATGTGGTTGAAGGGGCCGGAATGATGCTTGATTTTAATGTTCGGGCTGATGAGGCTGCCTGGGGTAGTGGATCTGTTCCGGTCGATTACACTGATTTGGGTGGAAATATCCTCAGTTTTGACCACCCCGGAGGGCCAGAAGATCCATATGTCGCTCTGCTGGACCAGCAGTTCCTGGAAGGTGGGAGAATATCCGGGATATTGCTGGCTGCTTACCCTCCTCACGGTTCGGGAAAATATATCATCGGCCGCTTCCCAAACTATAAAGTCAATGGGGGCGATTTGTTATTCGGCCGAGTAGGCCTGTCAACAAATGTCAATGGGGTCTGCGGAGATGGAGATGTGACGTTCAAAATCAACCTGATGGTAGGGGGAGATTCGGCAACTATGGTCACTCTTTGGGATTGGAATGAGGTCTGTGACAACCAGTTAAAATCTTTTGAGATAGACCTGGACGATTTCAAGGGTGAGGTAGTGCAGATCTTCCTGGTTGCGATTGCGAATACTGACTCGTCTAAAAACTTTGCTGTTTGGGATTCACTCTCGATCCATCGTTAAAACTGTCCTGTGCCAGCCTTTTGAAATTAAGGTAGAATTAATTTGACTGCCGAGTAGAGCACAACGCTAGTGGTACAATTAATGCTCAAAATAGGAAGGAAAAGATCCTATGAGTAAACAAGAATCAACAAAAGAGATCATCAACTCTTACCGGAAAAAACAAAACCAATCCTGGCAGAATATCGCTATGTTTGTGGGAGCTGCCCTATTAATCATCTTAGGAGCAGCTTTATTGATCACCTGGTTGACAGGCGCGAAGATTGAAATTGGTGGGATATTCGCATCCAAGACACCCACTCCCACCATCACGTATACGCCCAGCCCTGTTCCACCTACTGCCACAATAACATTTACACCTACGGAAGCAATTCCGACAGACACCCCGGCTCCGAGTCCAACACCGACGCGTTCCGGAGCAGTGATCTATATTGCTGAAGAAAATGACACTTTTGCTTCCATTGCCGAACGTTTTGATATGGATATCTTCACCCTGCTGGTTTATAACGCTGGGGAAGATCGATTGAACCTCGATATGTCCAATCCGATCCTGTTTGTAGGCGACGATGTATTGGTGCCAGCTCCCGGTGCGACCGTTCCAACACCCACTCCGATCCCGTTTGATGTCCTGGTTGGATTCAGGGTGGAATATATGGTCCGCCCTGGGGACTCTGTTGGGTCGATTGCTTACCAGCTTCGCAGCACCGTGGATGATATACTGGAATATAACGAGCTGGAAGATCCCAACGCAATATATCCCGGTCAGATCCTGCTGGTTCGGGTCAATTTAGTCACCCCCGAGCCCACTGAAGAGGGCGCTGACGAGGGTCCTGCAAACACACCCGGATCGATCTCTACCCTGACGCCGACACCGTAAAAGAGTAGATTTAGAATTAATATAATCAGGATACGATTTCCTCTAAGGAAACCGTATCCTTTTTTGTTGGGTGTGATATACTCCTTATTGATAATGATAACCATTATCAATAAGGAAATAGATCATGTCAACTGTTCAGATGACCCAACTTCTCTCAAATTGGAAGAATTCCCTCCATCAGCACGGTTACAGGGTGACACAACCACGTTTGCAGGTGATGAAAATCATCACCGCCAGCCCAGTCCCTCTCACTCCTCAGGATATTTACCATAAATCATTGGATCTAGATTCTCCTCCCGGAATAGCCAGTGTTTACCGGACACTGGAGATGCTGGATGTATTGGGTTTGATCCAACAAATCCACAAGCCGGATGGCTGTCATGGGATCTGGCCTGCAGTGGATGGGCATAAACACCTGCTCCTTTGCAGAAATTGCGGGCAGATGCAGGTCATCGAAGGTAATGAAGGGATTACTGAGTACATCAGTAGGATAGAGAAAGATACTGGATATAAAGTGGATGAACATTGGCTGCAATTGTTTGGCCTTTGCGGTAAATGCGCTAAGTAGAGTTTGAAGGAATTTGTATATGAAGGGAATTTGGAACGGAGTTTTCCGATTAGGCTTATATCTTATTGCTGTATTTCTCGTTTCTGCATGCGGAAGGCAAACTGATGTAAATCTAACTCCGCAGGAAGGTAAAACCCGGATAGTGGTAACCACAACCTTTATTGGTGACGTGGTGAAAAATATCGCGGAAGATAGAGTAGATGTTTATGCGCTGCTAACTGCAGGGCAGAATCCTCATTCTTACCAACCTGCACCAAAGGATTTGGTTGCAGTGTCAGAGGCTGATTTGATACTGGTCAATGGTTTTGGGTTGGAAGATTTTCTAGAAGACCTGCTATCTGGTTCTGACACAAAAGCAAAAGTGATTGTTGTATCTGAAGGCATCGCTCCGTTGATGATGGGTGGACATATTATAGGCGAGGATGATCATGGCTCGGAAGATCCTCTGGAGGCCGTGTTGGGCCAGGATCCCCATGTCTGGTTTGACCCCAACAATATATTGGTTTGGGCTGAAAATATAACTATTGCGCTGGCAGAAGAAGACCCAGAGAATGAGGCCTTTTATCAGGGAAACTTAGATAAATTTCAGAAGCAGTTGATGGAGCTGGATGTCTGGATCCGTGAGCAGATCGAAATTATTCCCGAAGATCAACGTGAGCTGGTGACAGATCATTTTACCCTGGGTTATTTTGGAAACGAGTACGGCCTGGCCCAGATCGGGACTGTTATCCCGGCCTTGACAACAGAAGCACAGACATCGGGTATGGAACTGGCGGAGTTAATAAACACTATACGAGAGTATCAGACCAAGGCAATTTTTATAGGAGCGGACTTTGATCCCAATCTGGCGCAGAGAGTTGCAGATGAAACCGGGGTGGAGTTGGTCACTTTATATTTTGGCTCGCTTACTGATGGAGAACCAGCCGGGACCTACCTCTCTTTTATGCAATATAACGTGAGTGCCATTGTAGAGGCACTTCGATAGGCAAATACTATGAAAAACCTGATTAAAACTCTCCGAAAAAAATCCTTTTCGAGACGATATGCTCCACATATGAAGGATGCACCACTCCTGTCCGTGCAGGATATATCGGTTCATTATGAAACAGGATTGGTGTTAGACCGGATCAACTTCGATTTGCGACGGGGTTCTGCTGTGGCCGTGGTGGGGCCAAATGGAGCTGGAAAGACCACCCTATTTAAGGTGATTGCTGGCGTTCTTGATCCCGGAGAAGGGGTGGTCCAGATTTCCGGACATGAACCTGGCGGACACACATGTATAGCTTATGTGCCTCAACGGAGCACTGTAGATTGGACTTTTCCGGCTACAGTGGCAGACGTGGTCATGATGGGCAGGATAAACAAGATGGGTCCATTTTTATGGCCTCAGAAAGATGATTGGGATGTGGTTTATCACTCGCTTGATTTTGTGAACCTGTCTGCCTACGCCAAACGCCAGATCAGCGAACTTTCAGGAGGGCAGCAGCAGCGCATGTTCATGGCTAGAGCGCTGGCACAGGAAGCTGAATTAATGCTTCTGGACGAGCCCTTCAATGGCCTGGATGTCCCTGCCCAAGAGAAGATCCTCGAGATCATGGCTACCCTAAAGCAGCAAAATGTAACCGTGATGATTTCGATGCATGACTTGCGCTTGGCAGCCGAACAATTTGATCGAGTAATGCTTCTGAATAAAAAATTATTGGGATTTGGTGTGCCGGAAGAAGTGTTTACCAGAGACCTGCTCATGAAAGCTTACCAGGGGCACCTTCATTTTGTGGAAGGGGAATTTGATACACTGGCTGTGGGAGATGACTGCTGTGAGGGAGACTATCATGAATATCGTTGATCTAATATTAACACCCCTTAGTTATTCCTTTATGGTGCGTGGCTTAACCGCAGCGGTGCTGACTGGTATTGTTTGTGCTGTGATCGGGGTTTATGTTGTGGTCCGGGGACTGGCTTTTTTTGGTGATGCCCTGGCCCACTCGATACTGCCTGGCGTAGCGGTTGGATACCTGATCACAGATGGAGCTCGAGAGCCGCTTTTTTGGTGGGGAACCGGCACCGCAGTTGTGGTATCGCTGGTGATTGGCGCGGTGAGTAAAGGTGCCAGGATCAAACAGGACACGGCGATCGGTATTATTTTTGCTGGTATGTTTGCTCTGGGTATAGCCATCATCTCCACCGTAAAGAGCTACACCGTGGATTTGACTCATTTCCTATTTGGGGATGTGCTGGGGGTTTCCGGGAATCAGTTGATCACTATTGCAATCTTCAGTGTTCTAATCGTGGTTCTGGTGATCGCTTTTTATAAAGAATTTCTGGTCTTGACCTTTGACCCCACACTTGCAGCTACTTTGAGGATTCCCACCCGCATTTTTGAATATCTGCAGTTGGTGTTAATTGCCTTAACCGTTGCAGTCTCGTTCCAGGCAGTGGGCGTGGGCTTGATGGTGGCTATGTTGATCACTCCGGCAGCAGCGGCTTTCCTGCTTACCAAGCGCTTGCCAATTATGATGATCCTGGGGGCGATCATCGCATCAGTTTCCGGTGTGATCGGGTTGTATATTTCTTATTATGTCAATGTCGCATCCGGACCAGCCATAGTGCTGGTTGCAACCGGGTTTTTCGTGATGGCCTGGGGGTATTCAAAAATTCGGACCCAACGGATTATCTCGGATTCCAAACAAGAGATCAGGCCTGCTTAATTTTCAATCTGGATTCAATAAACCAGAACAGTCCCGCCAGTAGACCCAGGAATAGCATCAGGTAAACTGCTACCAACCCCAGGCCGGTCCCATCCACCCATGCCCCATACAGCAGACCTGCTATCGTGCTGAATAGGGCAACCCAACCCACATAGACCCAGGCCTTAAGTCGTCCGATTATGGAGGATGTAATCAGGATGCTTTGCAAGCTGAGTTCCGGATCTGAGATTAGGTATGCTAATAGCGGCCCGCGGTGCATTCCTAGATCCAGGAACATCCGGGCGATTGGTACTTCAACCAGGGTTGGGAAATACATAAAAACGCCAAAGATCACTCCCGCAAAATTCCCCAGAACAGTATTTTCACCGGCGATTGCCTGGATCCATTCTGGTTTGATCAGTTCTCGGATCACACCAACAGCAAATACTCCTAAGATTAAGAGGGGAAAGATCTGTTTTACAAAACGCCAGCTTTCCCACAAGAAATCCCTGGTTTCATCCTGGGTCAATTGAGTGGGAATCATCCAGGTTAAAACAACGATCAATATTAGTACCCCGAAGAACTTGCCAGTCAGGAGCAGAGATACACCTCCGGGATATGGACTGATTCCCAGGCTTGCGAATATCAGAGTTAAACCTACCAATATTGTAGAAAGCCAGGTCCAGCCAGTGATCCCGTCATGGATCTTCTCAATTCCTTTCCAGGCAGCCAGGCCGATCAGAGTCAGCATGCCTATTAAGAAAAGCCCCTGAACCGTAACTCCTTCTTCTCCCCTGGAGGGATCAAAAGGCACAAGGTCAATCAATTTTTCCTGGAGGGGATGGATTCCGGGGATTGAAAGGTCAAGTTGATAATAAACAGTTTTGAGGATGTCGATCTGAAATGTGCCTACGACCAGCAAGGCAACCAGTACTAGCAGGAATATGACAGCGACTTTTTTCATTTTGGCCTGGCCGGCAAAAAGCGCGTCGGTTCTCTTATCATGTTCGGCATCAGCCTTCCGGAAGATCAAAGCCATGATGATGCCCACCCCAATACCGAACGAGATCGATAATATTAGTCGAGCGATGGCCAGGTCGATGCCAATTACTGCCCCGGTATAGGTAAGGGCCAAAATATTCACAGCGGGTGCCACAAAAAGGAAAGTGATGGCGGGTCCCAATCCAGCACCCTTCTTGTGGATGCCCGCGAAGAGTGGGATTACTGTGCAAGAGCAGATGGCTAGCAGGAAACCTGCTGCAGCAGCGGCAGGATATGATATATATTTTGGTGTATTCCTGCCCAAGAAGCGGGTCACAGTTTCTTTTGGGATCAGAGCGGTCATCGCGCCTGCAATCACAAAAGCGGGCAATAAACACAACAGAACATGAGCGGCCAAATAGGAAGTTAGATTACTCAGACCGCTGAAGAACAGTTTGTAAATTAGAGTTAAGACTGATTCCATAATGTTCAAGTTCCTTGTAAGATATTCGAAAAATTGAATATGTCTGTATAAAAAAACCTGCAATGGCGGGAAGAAATATAGAACGAATTTTTTTTATCCCAATGCGTTGGTCAGAAAAGAGGTTAATTCGTTTTGGGAGGGAATCCTGCCACTGACGACGACTTGGTCATTGATTACCAGGCCGGGGGTACTTAGTACATCGTAGTCCATGATCTTCTGGAAATCCGTGATTTTTTCAAATTCGGCCTCGATGGCAAGATTCTGAGCGGCTTTTCTAGCCTCTTGTTCCAACTTTTTGCAGTTAGGGCATCCTGTGCCGAGAATTTTTATTTTTAACATGATGACTCCTATTTATTTACCGGATTAGGTTCAGGAATACAGTGGGGACAATCACACTTAGCGTGTTTTTTCGTTTCTGTGATTTTTGGGAAGGTGTTCTTTGGAATGTTGAAGATATCCGCGGCAGATTCCAGGAGCTGAAAAAGACCTTGATTGGCTACGCGGTAGTAAATATATTTTCCGTCGCGCCTGGTCTCCAAGATGCCGGTGTCCCGCATCACCCTCAAGTGCTGAGAGATGAAGGCCTGTCGTTTGTTAAGCACTGTTTCTAAATGACAAACGCAGGCTTCTCCATAACCTATAGTATATAAGATTTGGATGCGGAAGGGCGATCCAAGGATCTTGAAGTATTCAGCGATACGGAATTCCCCGTTACCTTTAGTCATATTCATAATAATGAATATGTTACTTCTGGCGAGGCAGTTTGTCAACCCCCTGGTTTAATCACAGAACTTGTATGTGCTAAACCGGAGGAAGTAGATTATGTGATCTCAAAAACCCATTCACCTTTTCTCATTATGGGATGTGATTTTCCGTTTTGATCATATCCGTCCACGTCTATCTCGGAAGATCCGATCATGAAATCATAATGGACGGTGCTGTGATTGCCGCCCGCAGCTACAAATTCGTCCGTTGCCATATCATCTGCCCCGGCTAAACATTCGCGAATGCCCCTTCCAAGCGCAATATGAATAGATGCGTTCTCATCTAACAGGGTGTTGTGGAAGATCACTCCAGCCTGGGAAATTGGAGAACTATCTGGAACCAGAGCCAGTTCTCCCAGTCGGCAGGAGCCTTCGTCGATTTCAATGGTCTTTTTTACAAATTCCTCACCAGTCTTGGCTTGAACTTTGGTGACCTTGCCTTCCTTAAATTCCAGATAGAGTCCGTCCACGAATCCATCACCCATGGTGAATGGTTTGGTAGAGGAAACATACCCCTCAACCCCCATCCTGTCTGGCAGGGTGAAAACCTCCTCAGACGGCATATTGACGGCGTTCTCCCGACCCTCCCTATCTTTCAGAACAGCGGTTTTCCAGCGATGACCTTCTGGGAGCTGGATTTTCAGATCTGTTCCAGGGCTTTTAAGATGGATGTATTGATACCTCTTCTCTGTCAAGTTGTCAGCGCGGTTGATCAAGGAGGAAAAATGCCCTTCCCAATATTTAACGGGATCGTCCTTATCCAGCCGGTAGAACTTGATTAAATATTCTGAGATTTTTTCTACTGCTTTTTCCGGAGGAAGGTCCGGAAAAACTGCTTGAGCCCATGGAGTGGTCGGATATAGGATAATGATCCAAGGAGTTGGATTCTGAACCAGATATTCATTCGCTTCCCGGAATGTTTCTGAGCGGCTCTTTTGCATTTCAGAGAGCAGGGAGCTGTCAATATCATTAAACATATAAGGATCAGATCCCCCAATATAGACCCTGGCATCTTTCCTTTTGGCCGCCTCAATGATCTCATTTACAGACCAGGTAGGCATTTCCAGGAAGGAATCCCGGGCAGCATTTTTGTATCGGATCAGGTCGAGTTCCGGATCTCCCCAGAACACCTCAACCAGCGGCGCTCCCAGCTGATAAGCATTGGCAGTGAGCTTCCTGACCAGAGGAGCAGCTTCTAGTGGAGTATAAAACCTGGCTGATCTGCCCGGTAAAGCCCCGATCCTGATCCGCTGTCCTGTTTTATAGTTAAGCCCGACTTTCATGATCAGCTCGGCATAACTTTCTAGATATTTTTCAAACTTCTTGGCCATCTTGGTGTTCCTCTGGAATAAATTTTTTTCTGGGCTTTGTCTTTGATTTACTTGACAGCGGATTCCCTGATTTTCCTGAGAGCCCATTCAGCAGCTTCGCTTATTAGGGATTCTTCGTCCTTCAGAGCTGCTTCCAGGACCGGTATAGCATCCTTTTCGCCACGGTTTCCGAGAGCAATTGCGACATTCCGCAAATATCCCCTGCGTTTGGTCCTTTTGATAGGGCTGCCCTTAAAACGGGCACTGAATCCTTCTTGGTTGAGCCGCATTTCATCAATGAGGTCAATGTCCGTCAGCTCAATTCGCGGCTGCAGCGCCTCTAGTATGGAAAATGACTGCTTTCCAGGTTTATTCCAGGGACAGACGATCTGGCAGATATCGCAGCCAAATATCCAATCGCCCATTTTTGATCGCAGTTCAACATGGATTTCCTCCCGGTGTTCGATAGTAAGGTAAGAGATACAACGAGAAGCATCCAGGGTGTAAGGTTCTTTGAGAGCACCGGTAGGACAAGAGTCAAGGCAGCGCGTGCAGGTGCCGCAAAAAGACTCAGTTAAAGGTAAATCAGCAGTCAGTTCCAGGCCAAGAAGGATCTCAGAGAGGAGGAAATATGATCCATGATCGCAGTTGATCAGGGTTGTGTTTTTACCGATCCAACCTAATCCAGCGCGCATGGCCAGCTCTTTTTCGAGAAGCGGCCCGGTATCGACATACCAGCGGTTGGGTACAGTATCTCCAACCAAACTTTCTATGGCTTCCACCAATTCTTTAAGCCGTTTCTCAAGTACCGCATGATAATCCTGATTCAAAGCATATGAGGCGATGTTGCCGCCCTTTACATTACCTCTCGGTGTAGGATAAGGGCTGGCGAGGACCAGGATCGATTGGCACGCAGGCAAGATCTTCCGCGGATTCGAGCGTCTTTCCAGGGAGCGTGCAGTCCCCAACCAACCCATGGAAGCGTTGTATCCCGATTCCAGCCAGTCCTGGAAGAAATCCAGGTGATTCGGGGCGTCGGCCGTGGTCACTCCCACCAGTGGAAATCCTAACTCGATGGCTTTGTCTTTGATCTTTCGGCTGAGTTCGCTTTTTTCCATTTTCAGGGCACCCATCCCGGCTGGAAGCCGTTAATGATCAGGCGTAAAGGATCGCCGCCGGCCGTGTTGATCAGCCAGATCTCTGGTGGATCGGAGAGAGCCGCCTGGTTATAGCGCACATACGATAATTGCTTTCCGTCTGGGTGCCAGGCAAAGGATGTATGCTGATAATCTATAACTTCTGAAAACTGAGTGTTTTCCCCACTATTTATATTCAATATCCACAGCTCCCGTCCTGGAGTCCACAGAGCGGGATCGAGGGATTTGTGACTGTATGCTAAATTCAAACCTACTGGAGCGAAGCTGGGATTGAGGTCTTCCGGGAAGCTGCCGTGTGATAGATCAAGGATTGTGTTTTCCCTCAGGTCATATAGCTGGAGATGGCGAGGTGCGAGGGTATTGCTCAGAAACAGTATCTCGGAGCAGACGAAATATCGACCATCTGGTGACCAGCTGCCGTCCCCGCCGGTTTCGTTGGGAAGGAATTTTTTCTCTTCAGTGACTGGATTCCAAAAATGATACCCTTTTTCTGTTTGGTTGTAATAGGCAAGCCACCCGGATGGGGACCAGAGCGGTTTTTCAAGATATTGATCCTCTTCTTCCAATTCGATTAGGGTCATGACTTCCAGGTCCAATACCTGAACTGTGGGAAGCATACCTGGTTCACTGGGAATATATTCGTAGGCTAGAAAATATCCATCAGGAGAAATTCGGGGAGTGGTACACAGCCCATCAGAGCATGACGTAATCTGTCTGGAAGTCTCAGCTAAACGATCAAGGACCATGATCCTGCTGGTGCCATTTTCACTGGTGGAGCTGTAATAGATTTGCTCACCAGCAGCTGAGATGGAATAATCCAGGACCCCGTTAACTTCTTCTGTCAATGTCTGACTCTCCCCACTAATTGGATTGACCAGATAGAGATTACTGGTATCGTCCGCTGGCCATAGGTAGGTCAGTAAGATTGGGCTGACAGTCAGTTCTTTAATCAATTTGCTCTGCAATGGTAGTCTGATCTGTGAACGGGCTCCCGTCTTCAAGTGGAAGGTGATGATCTCTCCCGCTGGCCAAGATCTATTGGGGGTGAATATGAGTTGGGTGTTATTTTCGTTCCAGCTGTAAACACCAGGCTGAGATGGTACCAATGAAATCTGATTTTCAACGCTTTCACTATCCATGGATCTGGTGAAGCTGATCATTAGCGGCTGCCGGCCGTGGAGTTCTCCGTCAGATGGTTGAAGGTCCTCAATACGGGGCGCAAGCTGCCAGCCGATCAAAATTACTATCAGCAAAACAACAAAACCCACGACTAGCCCGATTTTCCATCTCATGACCCAATTATAATCGACATCATTCATCAGTAGTTTCTCTCCAATTTGGTCTCGAAATGTTGACCAGCAGGTGATTTTACAGCTTTGAGAGGAAAGAAAATCGGGGTTTAGTTCATGTTAGAATGATAGCTATGAAACGCTGGCAGTTTTGGGTTGGACTGGCTTTAAGTGCCGTTTTCCTCTACTTCGCGCTGCGAGGATTGGGGATAAATGAGATCTGGGAACCGTTAAAATCTGCCCAGTATTGGTGGCTTTTACCAGGGGTGGCGGTATATTTTATTGGTGTCTGGGTTAGAGCCTGGCGCTGGCACTACCTGCTGCGTCCAGTGAAACCAGTTTCCACTAGAAAGATGTTCCCTATTGTTGCCATAGGTTATATGGGAAATAATATTTACCCTGCGCGGGCTGGAGAAGTTCTGCGGGCTGTAGTTCTCAAACGCAAAGAAGCGATACCGGTTTCCGCCTCCCTTGCAACTGTGATCGTTGAGCGAATTTTTGATGGCGTGGTCATGCTGGGATTTGTTTTCCTCAACCTGCCCGAGCTGGCCACTTTGACCGGAACATCGGGTTTTATCGGTAATATCCAAACACTGGCATTATGGGGATCTGTAGCATTTTTAGGAGCATTGGCGGTTTTTATGCTGGCAGCCATGTTTCCTACTCAGGCTGAAAAAGTGACTGATCGGTTGATTGAGATTTTCCTGCCTGAACGATTCCGAGAAAAAGTTCAAGAGATCATCATAAAATTTTTACACGGTCTGGAATCCCTCCGCTCACCAAGGGATGCGGTGATGGTGTTTTTTACATCAGTTGTGATCTGGCTCCTGGAAACCGGAAAGTATTGGTTTGTGATGCAAGCGTTTGATTTTCAGGTTAGCTTTTTTGCTTTGATGCTAATGAACGGCATTGTTAATCTGGCAACCACCATTCCTTCTGCACCGGGATATGTAGGTACTTTTGATGCCCCGGGAATCGCGGTCCTCTCTGCTTTTGGCGTGGATCAAGGAATGGCAGCCGGATATACGCTGGTTTTACATGCGGCTTTATGGTTCCCGATCACTTTGCTCGGCGCTTATTATATGGTACGAGAGGGGATCCGTTGGCAAGGGGGTGAGGTGGTTGACCAAAAGGATACAAGCGAGGAAGTTCCTGATTAATTTAGGCGTTATAATAACCGCAAGGCATTCTTTGTTATGAAAATGTCTTTTCGAAGGAGTACATTTCATGAATCAGGCTAAGAAAAGATCATCCTACCGCGTATTGATCGCTGATGATGTCCTGGAAACACGCCGGAATACCCGCCTTATGCTGGCTGATAATCCCATGGTGGATATCGTTGCCATTGCCCATAATGGCCGCGAAGCAGTTGAGCTGGCAAAAAAACACCAGCCAGATATTGCCCTGCTGGATATCAATATGCCAGAGATGAATGGCTTCGAAGCTTTTCAAGAAATGTACAAGATCTTTCCCACAATGGCCTGCGTGATCATTTCGGCTGAAGATGATAATCAATCTTTCCGGTCGGCTATGAACGTTGGTGCGAGGGAGTACCTGGTTAAACCATTTACGGTATATCAATTGAATAATGCAGTAAAACGTGTGGGCGATATTGTTAAAACCGAACGGGAAAAAGCAGAAGTTGCTGGCCGATTAAAAGACCAGCGATCTTCTTATTTGCTGCAGCTGGCGACGGAATATTCCAGATCCCGACGGACGGATGATGAGGCTCTAGAGGTTTTTGAACAGTTGGCGGCAAATCCCAAGTGTGAAGTGCGCTGGCTTCGGACCCTGGCTATGCTGTACATCATTCGCCAGGATTGGATGAAACTTCAGGTGCTGGCAGGGCGTCTGGCTCGCCAGTTTGGTTAATCTTCAATTTCAAAGGATTTCTTAATGAAAACTGCAGTTGTTGGGGCTGGATATGCCGGATTATCGGCAGCCTACGATTTAGCGCGTGCCGGACATGATGTTGTAATTTATGAAGCCTTAGATCGGCCCGGTGGCCTGGCTGTAGGTTTTAAAGAGCCCAATTGGGATTGGTCAGTAGAGGGTTATTACCATCACTGGTTCGCTTCCGATGAACACATGTTGGGTTTGATTGATGAGCTGGGTTTCTCGGAAAAGGTTCGTTTCCCGAGGCCGTATACGGTAATGATGCATAAAGAAAAATGGTATCCATTTGATTCCATTCTGCAGGCTTTGATGTACCCGGGATTGGGTTGGGGAATCAATAAGGTTCGGTTTGGTTTAGTCGGGCTTTACCTGCGCTTGACCAATAACTGGCAGGCGATGGAGAAAACAACTGTAGATGCCTGGATGCGAAAATGGGCTGGAAAGAAGGTATATGAAACCATGTGGGAACCGATGATGAAAGGAAAATTCGGTTCCCATTATAAAGATGTTAATATGGCCTGGATGTGGGCCAGAATGCATGCCCGCACCTCTCGGTTGGGCACTTACGTGGGAGGTTTTCAGGCATTTACGGATGACATGATTGGCGTTTTGACGGAACTTGGGATTGAGATTCGCCTCGATACCCCTGTGAAAGAGATCTCTGAAAGTTTGGAGATCACTTCAGACGCCGGCAAGGAAAAATATGATCGAGTTTTGGTAACAACAGCTCCGGCGTTGCTAGCCAGGCTTGTGCCTGCCCTGCCGGAAAGCTACCAATCCGGGTTGAAGGACCTCAAGAGTATGGGAGCGATTGTGCTCACCATGTCGATCTCCAAACAACTTTCTACCCAAGGTTATTATTGGTACAACATCCCTAAAGACCAGGGATATCCTTTCCTGGCCGTTGTGGAGCATACCAATTATCTTTCCCCGGACTATTTCGGGGGAGATCATATTATTTACTGCGGAGATTATCGCGATGCAGACCATCCTTATTTTGAGATGACCAAGGAACAGATATTGGAAGAATTCCTGCCGCCATTAAAGAGGATCAACCCCGATTTTGATCCAAGCTGGGTAAAGAAATCCTGGCTGCACCGCACCAAATATGCCCAACCAGTACCGGAGTTAAACCATTCTGAGCGAATCCCACCTATCCATACACCCATCAAAGGATTATATTTCGCCAGTATGAGTCAAGTCTACCCCTGGGACCGGGGAACAAATTTCGCGGTTGAGATCGGCCGCCGGGCAGCAGGGATGATGATGGAAAAGTAAACGAACCGATCAAATTAAAGATCAGGATACGGTTTCTTAAAGGAGACTGTATCCTTTTTGTTATAAAACAGACTTGACTTTTTCCCTAACATTGAGATCTGGGCTGAAAACCGGGCCATTCAATTGGCACATGCTCAACCACTTTACCGTCCCGAATTGTCATTCTGAGACTTGCGAAGAATCATATCGGCAAGAAATGTAATTATTAGATTAAGTGGCAAGGCGCGGGAAAATGAAAATGAAGATTTGATGGGCCCGTCCCTTTCACTTCGTTCAAGGTCAGGATGACAATCATTTGTGTATCTGAACATCGAAAACCAGACACTGGCCACTGGATACCGAATTCTTAACATATCTCCCTTAAATTCCTATCGACTAACCATTCACTACTTACAACCTACTTTTTACTGTAAGAACGACGCAGTGTAAAACTTCCCCCTATTTTATGAGCTTCTCCACTAAAAAAGGATCCGATAATTTAGTATAGTAGAGTAACTATTGGTACAGATCCCATTTTCCGGGGATAATACGGGAGAATTTTTAGGTGGTGGAGTGGTTTTATGGATAGCGATTTATTAGCCCGTTTTGCATTAATTGAGGACTTCTCAGAGAAACAGGTCGAGGTCTTAAAATCGATCATCGAGGATGTCCGGTTTGATACCGACCAGGTTATCTTTTTTCAAGGTGATCCGGCGGATTATCTATATTTTGTGCTGGACGGCAGGGTTTCAATTCGTTTCAAACCCGATGATGGACCTGAATTGACGGTCTCTGATGTGGATCAGGGTGATGTTTTTGGATGGTCCTCAGCCCTGGGGTCCCACATGTATACATCTTCAGCAATCTGTGCGGAGGGTGGGTTGTTCATTCGTTTGGATGGTGATGATCTTAAGAACCTCTGTCAGGAACATCCTGAAACGGGTATACTGATATTGAATCGATTGGCAGGAGTGATTGCCCGGAGATTAAGGGGCACTCATGAGCAAGTTGTGGCACTGCTTCATCTGGGCTTGAACGGTAAATAACCCGGAGGGTTATATAGATGAGAGAAGTTGAAAAAAATTTACGAACAGAACAAATGCAAAACCTGATTAAAAGTATCAGCGCCTATATTGAGCAGTATCACGGTGGTTCAGCAGAGATGGTTTCTTTTGAAAATGATGTAGTTAAAGTAAAACTTGGCGGCGCTTGCCTTGGTTGTCCTTTATCAACCGCTACCTTGAATGGGTGGGTCCAGGGCACCATTCATCAGTTCTTTCCGGAAGTTAAAGTGGCAGCCGCTGAGTAGCTGAGATATGATCTGTGTTCAAAGGAGAATAATAAAATGGATTATTTTTACCAAATCATTGAGATCCTCGGAATAATTGCTCAAATATTGGGCCTGGTTCTGTTTGGTGTTACTGTGGGTTGGTTTACACTCCATGTCATCAATCAACCGGAAAAGAGCTGGCAGCTTCAAAGCATTGTATATAGCGTTTTCCTGGTATTTATCGGCTTAATGGTCAGGTATCTCACACCAGGTTCTTTGGGCTCGTTATTAATGGGCTTATCCGGGGCCATGATCTATTGGGGACTGTTCAAAGTCCGAGTGAAAACACCGAAAAAGAAATAAAGAAGTAGTCAGGCACTGTGAGTGAGCAGCAGACCATTCCAAAAGATCTGGCAAATCCTCCTCATACAGCGCCACATTAAAACCTAGCCCCCTTTTAGGGGGCTGTTTGTTTGTAAACATTATCGAGTATGGGTTTGCATTGGAGCTAATAATGGAATTTGAAGTTGACCGAGAATTCATAAAGAATGTATTGATCCAACTGGTTAGGACGGATTCCAGAAATCCTTCCATGGTGGCTGATGCCCCCGGAGAGGGAAATATTGGATCGGTTCTGGCCAATTTGATGAAGGAAATCGGATTAAAAGTTACAACTTATAACCTTGCGCCCGACAGAGTGAACGTTGTGGGGGAACTTACGGGAACAGGGAGCGGGCGATCACTGATCCTGAATGGGCATATGGACACAGTTGGCGTAGATGAAATGAAAGATCCTTTCTCTGGCGATGTAAAGGATGGACGCCTATATGGCCGGGGCAGCCAAGATATGAAAGGAAGTTTGGCTGCTATGTTAGGCACGATGAAAGCGCTGATTGATGGAAGTGTAACCCTGGCTGGAGATTTGATCATGACAGCAGTGGCGGATGAGGAAAATCAGAGTCTGGGAACCATGGAATTGGTCAAAACTCTCACGGCGGACGCCGCAATCGTCACTGAGCCAACCGATCTCCAGGTGGTGTCTGCCCATCGGGGCTGGATCTGGTATGAGGTCGAGGTGAAGGGCACAGCTGCCCACGGCAGCAGATTCCAGGACGGCAAGGATGCTATTCTGCTGATGGGGAGATTCCTTGTTGCGCTGGAAAAACTCAGTGAAGAGTTGGTTCTTAGATCGGGCCATCCTCTGACTGGGCCACCTTCTATCCATACATCCTTGATCGAAGGAGGGTCCGATATGTGCACCTATCCTCCTCGTTGTACGGTAAGTATTGAACGACGAACGGTCAGCGGAGAAAACGAACTCCAGGTGACTCGGGAAATTCAAAATATTATCAACAAACTTAATGAAGAGGATCCGGACTTTAACGCAAAGTTAAGTGTGATCGCTGAACGTTCACCTCTAGATACCGATTCGGATTCCGGAGTCATGAAAGCCTTATTATCTGCTTATCAAAACCAACAGGGCAAACCAGCCCAGATTACAGGTGCTGCCTATTGGACAGATGCTGCTCTGCTGGCAGAAGCTGGCATGGAGTCGGTCCTAATTGGTCCTTCTGGAGAGGGTTTGCATTCCGCCGAGGAATGGGTTGAGCTGGAGTCGGTTTATGATCTGGCGGAGATCCTGGCAGAAACAGCAATTTTGTATTGTAAATAAAAAAAGGAACGGAATCCGTTCGAAGGAGTTCGTTCCCGTGGTACTGTAATGCACCTTATGGACTGAGTCCTTCAAGAGGACTCAGTCCCATTTCTTTACAATCCCAGTGTTTTATCCATCATGGCGGCAACTGCCATGTAAACAGGGGAATCATCTCCCAGTTCAATCAGTGGCTTCCCGGTGATATCATATTCCATCACATTCTGGTCCATCGGCACAGGTCCCAGGAATGGGACATCGATTTTATCGATCCGTTCCTGGAGAGGTGCAGGGATCTCCCCTGGTACGCGATTGAGAATGAAGTAGGAGTTTTTTACATTAATCTTAAGGTCATCTTTTAACTCCACGATGTTGTCAGCAGCAGAAAGGCCGCGCTGCGTGGGACCACTGACAATAAATAAATGATCCACATCCTGGGTGGTTCTTCGGCTGAGATGCTCCATGCCGGCTTCGTTGTCCATCACAATGTAGGGATAGTTATGGCTCAGTTTGTCCAGGATATCCCGCAGATTGTGGTTCACTGCACAGTAGCAGCCGGGGCCTTCCGACCGGCCCATGGCGATCAGATCAAATTTCTCGCTCTCGATTAGAGAGCTGTGGATTTCATAATCCAGATAATCATGTTTGGACATGCCTCCGGCAATGCTGCCCCGGGCTGCACCTGTAACATTCTGGGCACTCTGGACTTGTTTTAACATGTCTTCCCGGATGCCGCCAACAGTGCTGTCCAAATCTACTCCCAGGACCATATTCAAGTTTGCACTTGGGTCGGCGTCAATGGCCAGAATGGGCTGTTTTCCTTTATTGATCAAGTATTTTATGATCATGGCTGAAACGGTGGTTTTTCCTGTTCCACCTTTTCCTGCCAGGGCAATGGTCGTAGTCATAATTGGTCTACTCCTCTAAATATTTCTCGGGATATGGTTCCAATAAAGTAGCAGCAATCCCTTCTGATGCCTTGAATATTGCAGGTACGTGGTCATAAACTGGTTCTCCCAGCCGATCCGCATCCAGTACACCCAGGTCCATAGGTAGGGTGCCCAGCAGTGGAATACCCGGGGAATTCTTTTTTAAGAAATCTCTTTCTTCTTCAGTGCGGACTTTGTTGCCCACCAACCAGAGACGGTTTAATCCGATATCCTTGGCCAGGTCCTTGATCTGAGCCGCTGTTCCCAGACTGCGCTGCGTGGGTTCGACGACAATGACCATAGCATCAACAAAATCTACAGTGGCGCGTCCCAGGTGTTCTACGCCTGCATACATGTCGAGGATCAATATATCATCTTCCCGGAACATCAAATGTGTGAAGAGGGTTTTTAACATGGCGCTCTCTGGACAAATACAACCAGAACCGCCCAGGTCAACACTTCCCATTTCCAGCAAGCGAACTCCTCGATGAGTTACGCTGAAACGTTCAGGGATATCGTCTACGCGGGGATTGAGTGTAAAAAATCCACCCACTGTCCCAGGTTTGGCGCCAGTGCGGTCTTCTATCAGCTGGTCCATTTCAGCAATCGGGCTTAGTTTTGCCTGTAAATCTTCCGGAAGGCCTAATGCGCCAGCCAAACAGGGTGAGGGATCGGCGTCCACAGCCAGGACATCTCTGCCCTGGTCCGCATAATATTGGGCTAATAAAGCTGACAGGGTTGTTTTTCCAACTCCCCCTTTTCCACTGATTGCTAATTTCATGTCCTTCTCCTTGCTTTATCTGTGATATACGGCAAAATATTATTCTGCGATCAATTTTCCAACTAGCATACTGCCCAGGATGGCGCAGCCGTCGGTTGGCAAATGGTAATCCGCGATATCTTCAAAAAGGATCTTGTAGGAAGGAGAAAATTCCTCGTCTCCTTTCCAATACACGATCAGGATTGCGATCTGGGGGAGGATCTGGTAGCGGAATGCCCCATCTCCAAAATCGACTTTGATTCCACACAGAGCATCATTCCTGGTTTCAAACTTATCATAATCCGTCTGGAAATATTGAGTCAGTTTCTGAGCAGTATATCCCTGGAATGCGGAATTATAAAATTGCCCGTCCGCCAATTCTGAAAAAGATATCCAATTTCCTGTGGCGGGAGATCCTTTAGATGAATGGAAGTAATACATGATCATGGCTTGGTGAATGGGGGGAAGGGGGTGTCGGGATTCAGTGTCCCTGGCTAGAAAATCCCGGCTGAATAACTGAACAGGTTTTCCCCAAAAGAGAAAATCAAAAAAACTCTCCCCATCCTCTGAGCGCAGTGTGGTCCCCGTTAATTCAGCCAGTTGGTTCACATCCCTTTGAAAGAGATCTTCCCGGAGTTCATCGCTCCGGCGCTCTAAAGGCTCCTGGTCTTTGTTCATGACAAAATCGCTCATGATATGTTGTCCTCTTGGAGATGTTTCTGAATGGCTCGTTTTAACTCACCTGGTTTAAAGCCAAAAGGTCCTAATCCTCCGGCATAGACTACAAGCCCGTTTTTGTCGATCAGATATAAACGGGTTGGCCAGGCAGCATAATTTTTGTTCACCTGGTCATTCATTTCGTCCACATATGTCTTAACCCCATACTGGAGGGATTCTGCGCAATCTCCTGCGGCCTTGCGTCGTTCCTCAAGGGTTGTGGGGTCGTAGATCTCCCAAGAAACCTTTGAGCCGGAAAGCCGCAGTAATATGTTCATAAAACCTTTACCGAACCACCAGCCATCTACTGGATGGGCTTCCCGGATGTAAACTTTGATAAATTGGATTTGCTCCCGATAGGACTGGTAGATGTCATTGAGACTCACGGTCCCGTTAACATAGGGCGGTCAGGTAAAACTCCC
>Ga0307990_1000067_pt1 | contig 94090 bp, 79 predicted proteins | sample EllFjometagen129_FD_203168 | JGI IMG/M metagenome (GOLD analysis project Ga0307990, IMG submission 203168) | Marine microbial communities from Ellis Fjord, Antarctic Ocean - #129 | ecosystem: Environmental > Aquatic > Marine > Unclassified | place: Southern Ocean | collected 2014-10-08 | reverse complement strand
TCAGGCGTACATTGCTGTAGCACCCTACCCTTCGCCTCCGTCAGGCTGGGTATGGACTTTGCTCGGGACTTGTGTCACAATCCCAGGCATCACCAATTAGTAGCCGGGCCTTGCCCGGCACACAACACAGCGAGAAGCAAAGGGGTCTGCCCTGGAGAATTGAATCCATTGCGACAACGGAGAGGGGCTTGGTTTACAACTGTTCCTTACCTACTTACGGATTGAATCAGTTTTGGGTATACATATATCGGCGATCTGTTGCATAGATTCCAGATATTCTTTTGATCGATCAAGATAGAAAGATAGTGCCTTTGAAAAATTTTTACCCACGATGCCATCAACGAATATCTGGCTGATCTCCCGTTGGCGCTGGAGTACGAATTGCGAACGTACCAATATCTGGCGCTCTTCAAAAGACATTGTGCGCATGAGTGTACATAGCGCGCTCCTGGCGCGCGGTTGATACATCCAGAAATAAAGAAGATCCAGGGCATTAATGATGATGATCTTTTCCAAATTACCTGCTTCAGCACTTATGGTGCGCATAAATTCCTTTGGGGACTCAAGCATTTGCAAGACATCTGCCTTTGGAAAGAGTAGTTCCAATCGCGCATAAGTGTTAAATATCTGGGTAAACTTGCTCTCATAATCCCACAAACGCATGCGAATATTGCGATAGCGGTCCGCCATTCCCTCAATGACTCCAGCCACGCAGTCAGAGGCCAATTTAGAGATTATTGCCGCCCATTTTTGGAGAATGGTATCAACACCTATAACACCGTATATGCTCAGGATGCCGCCTATGCCGGCGTTAAGGCCAAGGGCAATAGGTATAGACAAGATAGTACGAAAAAAATTTCCAAAAGCAGCGTTCTTAGGCAGACCGCGAAACAGATTATGGGTCGTGATATACAGTCCATTGGCCAGGGCCATGAGAGAATAGAGTATGGTTGGACTGGTTGTTGTAGTAATGCCAAGTCCTTGATCAAGCACAAGGGTCTTAACCACGTAATCCAGGAGAGGAACGGAAAAACCAGTAAAAAGCAGTGAATCGGTTATACGTTGCCAACTAATGTAGTCATTCCACCTCAAGAGTGGAGAACGCCGAATACCCCCACCCCCTAAGACCGACTGAATAATATTGCGTATTCCTGTGATCCCAAACCAGATGAAGGCGCCAAACCAGGCCAATAACCACCAGTCCTTGGTCAGGGCAAAGGTTGCAAACGCAGGGATAAAACCAACAAGCACCTTGAGCCCGTTTTTCAGACCGGTGTTCAGGTATTTCCAGGGGACCTTTTTGTGATCTGTCTTTGGAGCCTCAAGGTATAGTCCGTTATTGCACTTCTCTTGAACTCCTCCCAGTATAGCAATATTGCCATAGGTTTTCATGTGTAAGGAATACTCTTGAAGCAGCCAATCTTGTTGGTGTTTGTAACCAATAAAACGCAATGCAGGCAAAAAGTTGAGTAGACGACAGATGAACCTTATAAAAACATTTGAGATTGCATATGGAATGTAGCTTGTGCGCAGATAAACCGTGGCGCTAACCGGAATACTTTGATATGAGGGACTAAATGAATGGCGCAGCCTTTTTTGTGCCCCGCGACACAGAGTGTCTTTGATGACCATACCCATGCCATATAGATGACGTGAACGTCCGGTAGAATCACTACCAATATATGATTTTAATGATGTTTTTTTATAATATGACTGTAGTGTTTGAATATCGCATAAGATATCTATAATTTTCTTTTTTTTCTCTTCAATAAGAGTAATAGATTCTCCGGATGCATCAATATTGTCTATGATGTTGCGTATAATACGTTTCAAGATAATGGCATTGCCTTTGTTTATGGCCAATTGCAGTTCATTAATCTCTTGATTATGCGTGACGTTTTCAGTAGTATAATCTTTAAGATTGAAAATTTCCAGGTGGGTGATCATACCTTGGCAATCGTAAAGCAATTCTAGGACATCTTCGGTTCTGAGATTGGTTAGTGAGAGTGTAATTTGACAGCCAGAACGGAGGCGATTCAATTTTTCCAAAAGAGACCAGGGAAGAATATACAACAACTTGGGCACATCAGGGCCATCCTGGGGCACATTGGGATCTGAAATATTGGGATTTTTGTCCGGTTGCAAATAGCCCTCAATAATATCTGCCGATCCTATAGTGTTCATCTCTTCCACTAATCCAGCGATTTTGGTCTGCTCTTCTTTTTGGGCTTGAGCATAAACTGAGCGCAGAGATTCAACGCGGGTTTGCATGGCCGGGAGTATATGCTTGTAAATGAATTTTGCCAGGTGCAGAATGGATATCTGACCAGCCCCTACAAAGGACAGAAATTCAGATTCATCAAGCGGGACGAGGTCAATTCTATACCTGTGATTTATGGTCAGACGATGCCTGGTATTAAATTCTTGAAATATGCGCATCACATAGCGCTGCTGGTATTCTGAAACCTTCCGGCCTTCGGCCAGAAAGGCCTTGACTGGCTCTTTGGCCAAAAACTTTAGAAAGTCCTGTGCGTCTGAAAATCCTCGCGATACCCAGATCAATTTGATGTATTGATTGTGAAATCTGGCCAAAAATTCAATGCCAATGCGCACGGTCATGCCCATAATGGCCGCGGCCTCCAGGAGTTCCGCAGCCCCCTCCGGGGGAACATAGTTATAGAAGACCACGGTCAAATGACGAATACCTTTGATCCACGCATCCATGATCAGGTGCGTTGCGGATTTGCGACCCTTGGTATTCACATCGTGGACATGATCATCAAAAGCGATTTGATTCCATTCTTCCGGCATCTCAAGTAAGTGGTAACGGCGTAATTGATTGCGGACAACACGAGGCTTGCCGGATGCCGCGGCCCGAAAATCATGGGCCAATTCAAGTTGTCTCGGTTCATCTCCGCGAGCGCGCACCAATTCCTTCATGATCTGCAAGAGGACTCGGGCCGTATTCTTACGCAAAGGGCTATGGGCAATGTTCAAGACTTCATCGCGCAGGGAACGTAAGGCGCTAAGACGATCTTCAGCCTTACCTGCCTCCAAGGAACCCAAAAGATGGACGACCGCATAGGCAATGCGCAGTCCTGTTGAGGCAGCCATCTCCTTAATACCGTGTGGATGAAGATATGGGGCTAAAAGTTTTTTGAGATGTTTGAGGGATGGATCTCTGTCCAGGACATCATTGACAATCTCTAATAATCTATAGTCGCGCTGATCAAAAAAGATTTTTGAGATCCTATGAGCCATGAAGTTTATCCTTGAGGATAGAGGTAACTTCTCAATAAGCCATGGAAAACTGCTGAAGTCAACAACCACCGCCAGAGGCCAGCACTGAAGCATGAGTCAAATCGACAGGGATCTGCACAAGGTCATAGGGAATTTTTCATTTTGATTTAGTTGACGTGCCGCGAAATCACGCTGAAAATCAACTGGTTCCTCTGACTTTTACAAAGGATGCTCATATTGGCACACAGTACTTCCATACCCGTCACTATCCGGGGTGCATTTCGTTGGATCTTGTTAATCTTTTTGGCTCCTCGCTGTTTCAGGTGAGAATAGGGAATAGGGGACGCTTGCTTAACTTCTCGTAATATATGCGATCATCGCCGAAATATCCGGTCAATTGCTTGCCGACTGTTTTCTCGATCTTCTCTGGGGTGGTTTTTGTCAAAACTTGTGTCAGAGCTCGGACAGGTTGTCCCAGTGAAAGGGGAAAACGTGAAAAACGATAGGAAGCTTGGGACCCAGGCAATCGCCGATAGGCCACCAGCTCTGTTTGAAAATTTGGATCGTCTTCGAAGGCGCTGCGAACCTTCTCAAAAATATCGAGGGGCATAGTGACAATGCTTGTCGGTCCCTTCATAGACTTTATGTCGTAATCGCCAACGCGAAGAATCTGCGCCACGAAGTCGGCGCAATTGGCGTTGATTCTGTCCCACTTGTACTTTCCTGCCTGGAACTTTTCTTCAATTCTTGCTGCTTCGGCATGCATTTGCTTGATGGATTTTGGGCAATACCTTTAATGCGAAACCCAAGGGCCCCTCGGGGATCTGATACGGAATGTGTGTGTGTCTTGGCAAGCTTGACTGACCGGTGGTAGTCTGAGACGAAGCGCAGGTGGCCGGGAAGGTGTTTTGGAAGGAATTGCCCCGATATTTTGGTATATCCTGGCCTTCAGTCTCGAAGGCCATCAAGCGAGATAAAAAATTTGCAAAAGAGTATGATGTTAAACTATTAAGCTAACTCAGTCCCTCATGTCCTCGTCCTAAGAATTTTAATAGGGGACATTGCCAATTTATATAATATATTTACCGACACCATCTTTCCAGGACTTCCGCGCGCGATCCACCGTCCCCTTCCACTCGAGAAAAAGCCGCATAAACGGCTTAGGGACTCACACTGAGCTCTTTGGCAAGTACCCGGCCACTTTGTCCAAAATAATGCACCAAATATAACATACACCAGCCAAGGCATAACTACTAACTCCCATATCTCTGGCAATGCATTTCTTAAGCTTTGACAATTCTACCTACCTATATCTTCCTTTAGATTGAGCATCCACTTCCTCAAGCAAGGTCTCAACAAACTCAGAAGACCCCAACCCGCATTATATCCCCTATCCCTATCCCCCCTAAAAAAATCAATAACTGTAACAAGTGCTGCGTCTTTCACCACGGCATTGAAAGACGGTCAACAACATCCCTTCTTGCCAGAACCCTGGAACAGAGTTCCCAACGGTCCCGGTCTGGGTCGATTGTTGTCTGGTATCGCATCTCAAAAACGTCACGTGCCTGCCGGCGAAGATGTATGTATTTGTCCATCATCTCTTCGAGTTTCTCTACGCTTTCAATCCAATCATCCTCAATCGTGTCCGGGAGACCGCCGAAGATATCGTACCGGTCTTTCATTCTGCGTGAGAGGACCTGGTACACTTTTTCGTCCTGCGTCTCATGATAGACCAGATTGAGCATGTCCACGCTGCGCCGGGTCTGTCCAAAACGTTTGATACGCCCCAACCGCTGTTCCAGCCGCGATGGGTTCCAGGGCAAATCCACGTTAATGAGCGTGCCAAGGGTCTGCAGGTTCAACCCTTCGCAGGCAGCGTCGGTCGCCACAACCAGCCGGATCTCCCGTTTTTTGACAGCGTTCTTGATCTCTTCACGCTCCACGGAAGCGAAATCCTTCCCTCGGAATAGCCCGCTTTTACCTGTTCCCGCATAGACACCGACAACTTCGCTTGTGAGAGATTTTGCCAACTGCCCACCAAGCGAGTATGCGGTATCGTAATATTGGCTGAAGATGATGCAGCCGTGCTCAAGCCAGGTTTTTCCTTCACTGGGATACGATGTCAGGAAATGCTTCACCGCTTTAAGCTTTGGATCACGTGCTTCCGGGCGTGACAGCTCCTCAACGATAGCATGAAGGTAACCTGCTTCCTCATCTGTGAGCGCGCTCATTGCCTCTTCCATCAGATGGGTCTGCTCTTCTTCCTCAAAAATCTCCCTACGTAGCATTCTCTCGGCCGTTGCCCTGCCGGATGCAAAACTGGAACATATCCGCTGAAGAAGCAAGGTCTTCATGAAACCTGCAGCTTTGGTACGTTTTTGCAGCGCTTTGGTAAACAATTCTGCAGCGTTGTAAGCAAGGTCGAATGGCAGATTTGTCAGAAGCCCCAGGCCGTTGAACCTTACTCCGGCGTAAGCAGTGGCGGGCGCATCCGGATTAGGGTAAACATTCACACCAACCTTCTCCAAAAGACCCGCATCTTCCAAGGTCTGTCTGCGTCGCAAAACTGTATGGCGAATGAAGGGGTTGTTTTCCCTCAAGAATCCTGGCTCCAGGGCCTGACCAACCGCCTGTTGTTCAAGAAAGCCCAGTGATCCAAAACCCTGATCGGAATAAAAAATCTGCTCAGGCATCCCCAGTTGCAGACGCAAGGTTGCAAAAAGAGCATTCTCGTCTGCAGGTGGCAATGGATTGCGCAACCATTCCCAGGCATCTTTTTCATCCAAAGGCGTTTCATCCCCCTTCACCACTGGCAGCGCTTTTTCATAGTCGGCCCACCGGCTGTAAAGTTCATGGCCGAGGACAAAATCCGCACCGGCATTAAGAACACGCAGCAGGTCCCACAACTCGTTGACTTCGGTCTGGATGGGGGTTGCCGTGCCAAGTAACAGATTCTTTGTGCGAAGCCCGATTTTCAGCATAAAATCAAGCAGATTGTTCGGCTCTTCTTTTCTCTGGCCGAGACCGCCGCGTCGGCGGGCCTTGTGTGCCTCGTCCAGAACTACCGTTCCGTATTTCCGCTCGAGCAAATATTGACGTTCATTGGAATCATGGACAATCAGGCCTGTGGAAACAATAGCAATTCGGAACGGACAGCGGATGATGTCTTCAGCACCACGCGTCTTGATAATATGCCCTTTGGGATCGAACCAAAGCTTTTTGGTGGATGACCAGACCGCGCTCGGGATGCCGAGCTTGTCTGACAATTCCACCTGCCATTGCACCGTCAGCGTCGAAGGGCAAAGAATCAGCACCGGGCCGTCTCCAAGCAGGGCCGAGATCATGGCGCTTGCTCCCAGCGACAATGTTTTGCCGACCCCAACATCATCGGCGAGCAGCAGGCGTACCTTGCCGTAAGTCTTCCGGTGTTGCATGAACATGGTAACAAAGGAGCGCTGCCACGGCTGGAGCTGTTCACCGCCGCGGTAGATCGGGCTTTCGGCCAATGCCGCAGCCGGCAGTTCATCAACTTTTGCCTCATCAAAGCGGATTTCCACACGATCCGCAACGCGTTTGATTTCTTCAACAATGGCATCGGGCAGAGGATAGGCGTCCTGCCAGAGAGCGTCAAACTCCTCTTCGACCCAGGCGACACCTTCCGGCGACGGATCCTCCCAAAGGATCTCGTAATTCTGGGCAAAGGCACTCTTGGTCTCGTTGATTGAACCGAGGAAACAGGTCTTTACGCCGTCTGCAGCCTCAATAACGCCAGCCTTACCATGGATAAAAACGCGGTCCTTAGGCACCACCCGTATCTCGACCCGTCCGCTGGTCAAGAGATCATGCAGCCGCCGGTAGCGATCCCGGTGGAGCAGCGCCTCAACCTCGGCAGGGGCCTTATTCCAACGTTCCTTGAGTGCTGTTTCGCGGACATGCTTCGACACGGCCACATCGGCCGCGTCAAGCTCGCTGTTACATACAATCTGTACCTTGGGGATAGAGGCGATCTCTTCGCCTACCAGCTCGAAGATCGAGCTGCGAAAATAGCCGGCGATACGCTTATAGGACTTTGCCCCCCGAAGCCGATCAGCGAGAAAGGCATGGTCGAGCCTCTGGCGGCGCGAGGAGAAGCGTTTGATGGTGGTCATACCGTCTGTGGATGTTGTAGCCATCCTTTCCGTTCAAGGATGTCCCAGGCGAGTCTGATATGCTTTTCCTGAAACATTCGCTTATGGTCATTCCAACTATAGGTTTTGCTGACCGCCTGGTCTGCTGTTGTGGCGCCTTCGCGGTTTGCGACCCAGTGGACATTAGACAGAAGTTCCATGCCGAATGGTGTTTCAAAGCCGGAAATGAGATCGACTACCCTTTGAAAGTGTTTCCGGGTGGAAGGATGATCTTCAAGAAAACTCTCCGCTTGTGGAAGAATTTCGGGAAGTAGGTTGATCTGCCGTTCCGGATTGTCCTCCGCATCGCCATACCCGCTAATGAAATGCCCTTCCATAAGGATCAACACGTGGCGCAGGTTCCGGGCATATGGGCCATAGAATCCCTTGTTGTACTGAAGTTTCAATCCCTCTCCCGCCTCCTGCATAAAATACATCAATTTGTGAATCTCCAGAAGTGTCACAAAAGGGTCCATGACCGCCGCAAGATAACGGCGCATCAAAACAAGCAGCGCTGCCCGCCCGACAGTCATACTTGGGATTTTCTTGGAATGGACCATTTTTTCGGCAGAAGGTGCTCCTTTAGGTTCATAGAGGAGAACATGTACATCAGTCAGATCCTGAAAGGCCTCTTCAATTCTCGTCCGCACATCCGCCCAGAGCAAACCGCCAAGCCCACAACCAAGGGGGGGGATAGCAATGGAATGGATGTTTTTTTTGCGCACCTCTTCAACTAGGGCCTGCAGCCCGGCCTCGATATCCTCCATCCGGCTCTTGCCTTTCCAGTGGCGTTTGGTTGGAAAATTGATCACATAACGGGGGTTATAGAGGCGGTTAAGATCATAGATGAACATCTTGCCCGGTTGCAGTTCCTTCTTGTCGCATATCGCCTTATAGCGCTTGAAATTTTCAGGAAAAACTTTCTTGAATTGTAGGGCAATTCCCCGGCCCATGACCCCGACACAGTTCACGGTGTTCACCAGCGCCTCGGCATCTGCGCGCAGTATGTCGCCTTGTGTCAATTCAATCATGGGTGCCTCCTTCGATGCTTAATAATACCATTTTCTTTCGATTGTCACGACCGGTTTATGCTGAACATTTTGGAGAATGCTGTTGACTTGATGGCGTATCCTCTCATTCAAGACCCCGATTTTTTCCACCAGATGCCATGGGCAGGTGTCGTGAAGCAAAAACTCCGCCTGTTTACCTTCTTTAACCACCCGATCACGAAAGTCGGTGGATTTGACGGCTTCCCAATCTATCTTTTCTAGATCCTTACGACTCTTATAGAAATCGGTATAGCGAGTACCCGCATTCTGGGCGGAAAAAGCCCAGCGAATATTATGCTCATCAGCCCAATGGATGGCAGACTCCATATCAACCTGGAGGTGAAGGATAGGGCGCTGCCCCTCATGATAGAGCATATCAATGTGGTTATTTTTGTAAATGATAAAAAGCATGATAGAGCGGGGACAGAAATAGAACGGCACATAGTCACCAACCCGGGTGTTTTGGTGACAATGTACGTCAATCTCGAACAACCGCCTACGCTTAATTTCGGTCATGCCGATTGATGTCTGCCCACCACCTTGCCGGATGCGCCTCCCATCCGCTTCGATGCAACCGGCAGCCACAATGGAGGCGAGATTGTCGATATGGGTGACATGGTAGACTTTCGGCTGGGCAGGTGGTGTTGTCATACAACCCTCACTTATCCCAATCGCTGGGTCTTGATTAGTTCCCTGAGTACCCTTGCAGCGCTGGCCTCTTCCGGCCGCAGTTCTTCGAGACGTCTGGCAAGGAAATCCGCCAACGCTACTGCCATCTCTCGTTGGGTCATGTCGCCGTAGTAGTTGGGGATATTCATGGTCAGATGGGCCTGTACTTCATTGCCGTCCATGTCTTTGGTAAGTTCCATCATGGCGTAAAGCACGGCCCGCAGTACCGACTGATAGAGTTCCGAGCTTTCGCCCATCTCGGCGCGGTCGAACTCCACCGCACTCTTCAGCCGGGCGTTGTTGGCTCTCCGGCTGGCCATGAAGGCCTGGAAGTCGCGCACCTTGAAGGCCTTGGCAAAGTTCTGATAATTGTCCAGGGTCTTGGCGCCCCGGGTTTCCAGTTCAAGCATTTTGAGATAGAATCGTTCCGCCCCGCTCAGTTTGTCCCAGTAACTCTTGGGGATGCCCTGGGGTACCAGGCACTGGTTGGCGGTGTCCACCGCAAAGGAAATGAGACCGTCCACAAAGGTGGTCTCACCCTTGACCCGCGGCCGGATTGACTCAGTGGTCATGTCCCGGCCGTCGATGATGGCGTAGCGGGTGAGTACGCGCAGGGCTGCCGCATAGCCTGCCATCTGGATGTCGGCATCCTCGAAGACATTTTCATCACGATAAAGTCCCTTGGCCTCCTGATTGAGCCCGGTCAAAGCCTTTACCTGGTCTTCGACCTCCTCCTGGATCTCCCAGGCAAGGTCATCGCGAGTGGTCTTGTGCCTGCCCAGTCGTTTGCGGCAGACAAGAAGCACCGTGCCCTTGACATAGCTACCGGTACGAAGCGCGCTGTCAGTTTCGGTGACTACATACCAGGCAGCGGTGACCTGCAGGCCCGAGGCCCAAACGATATTGGCCATATCCGCCCAGATGGAACCGGACTGATGGGTGAACATGATGACCTGAATGCCGTTGTCCGGCATGCACTCGGTCATCCGTTTATAGGCTGCCACCATCCCTCGGCGAAATTCTTCGCCCTCTCCCTTGATGGCCAGCGACCTGCGGCTGTCCCATACCCAGTCGGCGAACTCGGGAGGCGGATTCTTGCGCAACCAGGCGATGAAAAATTCGAGAATTTCATCATAGTTGACCGCGTTACCGTAAGGCGGATCGGTAATGAAAATATCATGAACCGTTGACAGGGTATTGCCCGGAGCAGGTTGGACAAATGTACTTACATCCCTCAAAGGGAACCTTTTGCAAGATAGCTTAACCTGGTTGGCGAGGTAATGACTCGAACGAGTTCCGTGGTTATAAAGCGAATTAACTGCCTGATTATAAAAACTATCGTTCACAGCATCTACCCCAGGCGCATTGTGCCAACGACTCAACTTCGAGTTCCAATTCGCCGCTTGGTTCACACCGAATTTTAGAGCGGCTGTTGTTGAGTAGCAATTAATTAACCCGTTTACAAGTAATTGTCTTGGGTTAAAAAGATGATGCCAGTGTGTCCAGCCACGTTCACGGATAGGCTGATCGGTGTTATAGCCCGGCTCGATGCGCATGTCCGGCACCCATCCTTTCTTTTGCCACTCAGCTAAGTGCTTCTTTACATAATCTTCAACGATACGCTCCCGTTGCAGGTCCACCTCGGTGACGGTACGAAACTCGTAATCGAAGGTCTTCTTACCTTTTTTCCGCCGCATCCAATGAATGGCATACAATCTTTCCTGAAAAATGTCGTCAGGCCGAGGCTTAAAATCGTGCTTTTCCCACAAACGCAGCCGGCTACCCTTCGTTCTGTCGTCTTTCCGATAGTCACCTCGCAATGTCGAAATTTTAGTTCGGTATTCGTGGCCATTGACAGAGTGGACCAAGTACGAGTCGTGCCCCCGCCCATCAGTACGTACAGTGCCATTTTTTGCTTCAACGAGTTCTTCTGCGGTCACACCAACCCTGACCACAATATCATAACGCATGCGAGCGATATCCGGCACCAACTCGGCGATTACCATTTTACCACGGCTGATGACGAGTGACGGAATCAGCGGAACCATCCAGCCCGTTTGTGGACAGCGGACTTCAACACAATAAAGAAATGCCTTTGGCCGCCAGCCATCGCCATCGGTTTCCACCCCAAGTCGGTCAATTTCGGCTTGAACTTTTTCAATCAATTCCTGCTGTTGGCGCTCCAGCTCTTCACGGCTTCCCGGTGAGCCGCCCACAATATTAAAGGCGCCCCAGGTAAGCATGCAAGCTACTGGATTAAGATCGGAGGCATATACGTCACAGCCAAGCCTTGCCGCCTCGAAAGGGATCTGACCAGAACCACAGAAGGTGTCAGCCAACTTAGGACGATGACCGAAACGCATAATGCCAAGCTGCTCAACAAGTTCAGGAATCGAATGTGCGAACGTACCAAGATGAGTATTGACCATATCCCATATGTGATCGTGAACGCTGTCCATAACCTCTTCAGGGCGCTTTGCTGCTGCTACCCGTTCTCGGTACGAAGTCATGGGCAGCATTTGCGTTTCCATACGACGGCGTTCCAGCTCAGTCAAATCCTCACGCCAGAAGACTTTTACTCCGTCATAGTCAGGGTTTGACCAATCAATCGGTGCGTGTGCGGGAAGTATGCCCTCCGGTTCTGTAGTGAAATAATCAGAAATATTTGAAATTGAGAGCTTGGAAAGGATCTCCTTCGGCTTTGCGCGGTGCTTCCAACGAATGACAAAAGATTCATCATCCATGGCCATCAGTTTTTCAAAAATAGCCAGATCACGGGCCGAATCATCGGTGGCCGGCAACAGACAGCCAAGAATGCAGGCCTTATTCATAATCAACGGCTTGCGGCCCTTCCAATAACTGCCAAGCGCGGTGAGGGTTTTGCCCTGATTTGCCATCTGCTCCTTGTATGCCTCGGCCGAAAGCTTCTGCACCGGCAACAGCCGTTCTATCAGGGCCGGAGCATCTTTCAAAGAAAATGGGATTATTTCTTCGCTCATTTCAAATCCTTGAACAAAGGTAACTCAAACAAATCTTCCTGCCGGGGCCGGGGACGGCGTTTTCTTCCTGACACCAATTTCTCGCCATCGGAAAGGGCGTGAAACAAAGCACGCCGCCAACCGCGCTGGTTATCCTCAGGCAAGCCTGCTTCGGCCACGGTCATGGCAAAGAGCCACCAGCGCTCCTCGGGGCGCAGGGCCGCCCACTTGCTGCAGATGACCGGGAACTGCTCGGCCTTTGCGGTTTCCGCGGCCCAGGCCAGCACACACAGTTCCTTACCCAGCAATCTATCCACCAGATTAGTGCCGGTATGCCAGCGCCCCACACGGACCTTGGCCACCTTGAGCCGGGCGTTGAACTCGCGGCGGGCAGGGTCGGCGATGGCCGACCAGACCTGACGCTTGAGCACGACCCGTTCCTCCTCGCGGGGAACGCCGCCCTCCTCCCCCCGGTATCCATAGTTTTCGACTATCACCACCGAATCTTTTCTCGCAGCCGAAATCAAGACGCGGAACAGGTGGGTGCCAAATCGGTCCGGGGCACCGAAGTCAATGGTTTTTGGTTTTTCACTCACTGCTCGACATCCTCAGGCTGCAACTCAATGCCGAGCTTGCCGGCGAAATCCTTGAGGTCATGGCCCGAGGAAAAATGAGCCTTTCGAAAGGTCATGGTGACGGGTGTGTCGGGTGTAAATTTTTCAAGAACCTTGGAAAGAAGCGCCTCGATAAATAGTGCATCTACCTGGATTTCCCCAACATTGACGGCGATCATCCGGTTCCCCTGGCCAACGGTCAGCACAATCCCTTCGAAGCTGACGGATTTTTCGGTGGCCTGTTTCAATCCCTCAAAGGTCTTGCTCCGTGAATCGAGCTTACGGCCGGTACGCGAGACAAGGCGGCAGGGCTTCACCTCATCGATCTGCACTCCTTTCTGACCTCTGGCCTGAAAACGGAACTCCGCTTTGGCTTCGAGCTTTTCCGCCTCGCCAAAGGCACACAGCAGGACTTCGCCGTCTCCGATGGTAATCGGACCGTCGTATACTGTGCCGTCACGCGGTTCGCTGCCATCAAGAGTATAGCGGATTTCTCCCTTGGGAGCGACAAAGAGTTCAACACTGCGTGTGCCGTCATTTTCCGAGAGTTTGTTGCGGAGGACGAGTTTATTTGTCCAGGTTTCCGGATCGCCGCTTTCGTACTGGCCGGAGGGGTCACATACAAAAAAATTCACCCGCAATGCCGAGGTTGTGTAAATCTGATCCTTGAGTTGGGGACTCGCTTCGCTGACCGGTCCGTCTTCGGCGAGATAGATGCGGGGGGCCGGACCGGCGTTCTGCGGATTAATACATAACCGGACCTGGCCTGCGTCGTCAGGCCCGGACTCGGCAATGACTTGCACGGAGGTGCGTTTCTTTTTCGGCTTCTTGGTGACGTAGCCGTTGCCGAGATCCTCCCACAACCCACGGTTGCAGGCAATGGATTTGAGGCTGTCCAGTCCTTTGGGTGGCAGCCACGGCATGCCGGCCTGTTCGCTATAACGGTCGGCCACATCAGACCAGCGAGCATCGTCCAGGTTTTGCGGCCAGAGTACATCCTGTGCCTTGTCACGGATGGCGTCGAACTCTTTTTCCACGTCAAGATAAAGCTTCAGCGGGTGAGTAGTCAGGGTTTTTTCAATCTGTTCCTCACCGTTGAAAGGCTTGGTGGCGTCGCGGGTCATGTCCAGGGCCTTTGAGGCAAGTTGGGACGGTTTGTCGGGACGCTGGATCGGGAAGAGCACCTTGTCGAAGAGGTTGAGGATGGTGGAGTTGAAGTCCTGCTTATAAATCTCCTGTTTTCGTTCCAGATCCTCCCGCTGCAGGTGTCCCTTGGGGATACGGCCGTCTGCCTTCTGGGCGGCAAAGAACTGACGAGCTGCTTTTTCGACGCTGCCCATGGCCGTCTTATCGCCGGTGAGGACACAGAGGTTGTTTTTCTGGCTCAGGCCCTCGAAAAATTTCTGAACTTCTTCGGGCGGGATCTTGGAGTCCGGGCTGACGACGAGCAGCACGCGGCCACGGCGTACCCGGTCTGCCACCTCTTTAAGCCTGGGCAAGGGCAGGACATCTTCATAACATGTCTTGCGGATGGGCTTGAACATGTCACATAACCGATGACGGATTAGATCATCTACCTGATTCTGAGGGGCGTCGTGGGCCAAGCTCTGCAGCAGCTTTGTGAGGTTTTCCTGCCGATCGAAATAATAACGGCCTTCCGGTGTATGGTGGATATACCAGGCAATTTTTTCAAGCTCATCAAAGGCTCCGAGGAATTCTGACGGCTCGCGGAGGGGTGAGATCAGGCATTCGACCATTTCTTCCCGAGTGAGCCCCTTTACCGCGTTGACCGCCGTTGACAAGCTGGCAGAAAGAAGCAGCGCCCCGATCTGAGTGGCGGCTTCCTTTCCGGTAGCAAGATCAATGATCTGGGCGTGTGCGGATTGCTGCGCATCCCAGAGATCCTTGGCAATCACGTCCCGCATACCGGAAATCTCGGTCAGCTTGTCACGGACTTCCGCGATAGACAGGTCGAAATGCTGGGGGCCGACGAGAAAGACATCATTGGCCTGCCGTTCCCAGACAGACCTGAGAAGCCGCGACACCAGCTCGATGAGACCCCGGGTCTGCTTGAATTGCTCATTTTCCTTGAAGAGCGCAATGACATTCTTGAGTCGTGGGTGAAAGGGGTAAGTCGCCTCTATCTCGTTGGCAACCGCCTCGGCGCCACGATTGGCGGTCTTTGATTTGGCTGCCTCTTCCAACTTGCGGCCAAAGGTTGCCGCAACATCCTCGATCTCCGCCTTGTCAGGAAACGACTTAAAGAGACGCTTGCGCAGGATGTCGTATATCTCATTTGCTGCAAGGTCCACCGGCGTGATGTTGCGCTCCTGTCGGCCCAGTTCGGAACGTGCGTCTTCAAGGGCACGATTAATAAGTTTTCCACCAGTTTCGTAGGCAGCCGCAAGATCAGAAACAACCACGCAGACATTCTTCTTTTTACCCGCTGCTGTAATCATATTGGCAAAGGCACGGGTTGCGATGTCGGCGACAGTGCCGTTTCCCACCTTCTGGGTGTCAAGATAGTGGAAGTAGGGGGGCATTTCGTCAAGCAGGATGAGGACAGGCTGATCGCCTTCAAAAAGTTTGAGCCAGTCTTTTTCGTCCGGGGCCTTGGGGCCGCTGGTCCAGAATGGGCTGAACTGATCCCCTTTGCCGAGCTGGTGAGCAATCTCGCCCCAGAAAAAATGATCTGGATTGTTACGGCCGTTGAAGGCGGCAATGTCGGCACTCGCGAAGGCGGATGCCTGTTGAATTCCTCCGCAGTGAGTCTTCCGAAGTTCCGGATGCCTGGCAAGCAGACCAAAACCGACCAGAAGATGGGTTTTACCACCGCCCATGGCCTGTTTCAGATGAAAAACAGCCTGGGAAGAGGTGCCAGCCAAACGAGCAAGTCCTTCACTGATGAGATCCTGCATGCCTTGGGTGATATAGGTTTTCTCGAAAAACGCCTTGCCATCCCCTTCTGTGGTTATCAACTCGTCAAGCTGCTCAATCTGATCGCTAAGCTTGATCGACAATGCATTCGGCTGCAGTTCGCAAGCATCTTTGACTGTTTTCATAGGCTTACAACTCCATCAGGGTGCAATTTTTTCTCTTCAATGGTCGGCAGTCTCCCCGGCGCTGCCGCTTTTGACCCACTCGTCGATCTCTTCTTTCTTGAATTTCCAGAGGCGGCCGACCTTGTGGGCAGGCATGTGCTTTTCGCTTATCCACTTGTAGGTAGTATCGCGCTTGATGCCAAGATATTCCGCTATTTCATCGACAGAGAGCCAACGGTCTTCCATACTTTAACACCTTGCGTGTTGATTACAGAGAATCTGGTTTAATCAGGTTTTATCTGGATGAAGAGGTATAGATATGTATCTAAGGGAAAAGCAAGGTGGTGTCAAATGGTTCTGAGGAGATTCTGGAATTCCGATATAAGGATGAAGCAAAGCACTATTGTGCTCAAGAAAATCTAAGCCTCCCCTGTTTGGCATAGATCTGATCTCGGTTAATATTGAGTTCTTTTTCGGTATCGCGAACAGGGACATTGGCCAGCATGAAAACCTCATGCGATTTAGGGAACGGAGTTAGTTTAATAGTTTAATTGACGTTGATTTAGCGAATTGTTGTCATGGTGGCATGCCTCGATACAGACGACTCTATATCCCTGGTGCGATTAATCATGTCATCACCAGTGGTTTGAATCGCCAAGATATCTTTCTTAACGACTGTGACCGGAATGAGTTTCTTGGTCGACTTGAAAAAATCTTTCTTTGACTGGCTTGCAGGTGTTGCTTATCCGCACAAGCAATAGGGCCCCTCGGGGATCTGATACGGAATGTGTGTGTGTCTTGGCAAGCTTGACTGACCGGTGGTAGTCTGAGACGAAGCGCAGGTGGCCGGGAAGGTGTTTTGGAAGGAATTGCCCCGATATTTTGGTATATCCTGGCCTTCAGTCTCGAAGGCCATCAAGCGAGATAAAAAATTTGCAAAAGAGTATGATGTTAAACTATTAAGCTAACTCCCCTATCCCCATTGAAAAAGTTCTTTTTTTACCGAATGGCCATTTCTGAAACTCCTAAGCTTGCTATGCTGAACTTGCAGCAACTCGGGCTAACGCCTTTCAAGCAGCTATAATTTTTACCGCTTCGCTTTACCATGAAGTTGTAGTAGAAATGGCCAAAAGGGATTCGCCAAGGAGTCTTTCAACAGCCTGCTAGGTATCCTCCTTTGCATTTCCAGGTCTGGAGTTCATAATTTCCAGGAGAGAGGTAATGTTCGGTAAGACTTGTACCAGAGGCTTGATCTGGATCTTTTCAAGAGTAACCCTTTCAGCTCCATATCCAGCTCTTCTAGCAAGTGACTTCGTTCACTAATAGGTATGGAGAAAAAGGATGTCCAGACCACAAATAGCACCTTACGGATCTTGGAAGTCGCCGATTACTTCCGACCTGATTGTCTCTAATACCATTGGATTCAATCAGATAGCGCTTGATGGCGAAAACGTCTATTGGATCGAGATGCGCCCATCAGAGGGTGGACGGCATGTTGTTGTTCGGCACACTCCAGATGGACGGACAATAGATATCACGCCATCCTCATTTAATGCGCGAACGCGGGTGCATGAGTATGGCGGCGGCTCCTTTGTTATCGAATATGGCAAAGTTTACTTCTCCAACTATTCCGATCAGCGCCTCTACCTTCAGGATCCAGGATCTGAGCCGAGGCCAATTTCCCCTGATGCTGATTTGCGCTTTGCCGATGGGATCATCGATCACCGGCGAGGCAGGATAATCTGTGTGTGCGAGGACCATTCCAATGCCGTGGACGAGGTTACCAATAGCTTGGTAAGTCTCGATCTTGGCAGTGGAGATGAAGTCAAAATCATTGTTTCTGGCAATGACTTCTATTCCTCTCCCTGTATCAGTCCCGATGGATTCCATTTAGCATGGCTTTCCTGGAACCATCCCAACATGCCCTGGGATGGGACCGAACTCTGGATGGGGGAGTTAAACGCAGACGGTTCAGTAATGCGCTCTGAACAATTGGCAGGCGGCCTTGATGAGTCCATCTTTCAGCCACAATGGTCACCTGACGGTATGCTGTACTTTGTCTCCGATCAGACAGGCTGGTGGAACCTCTACCGCTGGCATGACGGACGAATCGAGCCCGTCGTTCGAATGGAGGCCGAGTTCGGTGTGCCGCAATGGATATTTGGAATGTCTACATATGCCTTTGAATCAAAGCGTCGAATTATCTGTTCCTATACCCATAAAGGGATATGGCAACTGGCATGCATTGACACTGTAACTAGGGAATTGAAAGCAATTGACACCCCTTTCACAGAAATCGGTTTTCTCAAGGCAGTTCCCGGACGTGCTGTGTTTTTTGCGGGTTCCTCCAACGAACCCGGATCTGTTGTCCAGCTCAACCTTGCCACGCGGAAGCTTGAGGTATTACGTCGATCGAGTGATGTTACGATTGATCCAGGATTCCTCTCCCTGCCGAAATCGATCGACTTCCCTACAGTACACGGGCAGAAAGCCTATGGCTTCTTTTATCCACCGAAAAATCGGAATTATGCAGCACCAAACGGTGAGCGGCCTCCGCTCCTTGTCATGACCCACGGTGGGCCCACTGCGGCAACTTCTGGGACTCTCAATCTTGGGATTCAGTATTGGACCAGCCGAGGAATTGCAGTTATGGACGTGAACTATGGAGGCAGCTCTGGTTACGGCCGGGCATACCGCCAACGTCTCAAAGGCCAGTGGGGAATCGTTGACACGGACGACTGTGTGAACAGTGCCCTTTATCTTACGAAGCATTTTGACATCGATGATAACCGGCTTGCAATCAGGGGCGGCAGTGCAGGAGGCTATACAACACTTTGCGCTCTCATTTTCTACAACATCTTTAAGGCTGGCGCAAGCTATTACGGTATCAGCGATCTGGAGGCCCTGACCAAAGAAACACACAAGTTTGAATTACATTATCTGGATCATCTGATCGGTCCATATCCTGAGCGTCGTGACCTTTACAAGAAACGATCACCCATTCATTTTGCTGAATGCCTTTCGTGTCCGGTTATCTTTTTCCAAGGACTTGAAGACAAGATTGTGCCGCCCAATCAGGCGGAAATGATGTTTAAGATACTCCGTGAGAAAGGACTGCCTGTTGCTTATGTCCCCTTTGAGAAAGAGCAGCACGGTTTTCGAATTGCCGAAAATATTAAACGTACATTTGATGCTGAACTGTATTTTTATTCACGGGTATTCGGTTTTGATTTAGCTGATCCTGTTGAACCTGTGCATATCGAAAACCTCTAATGTGACCACACCTGTTCCAGAAAAAGAGTGTGAAATTTGCGGGACGGAGTTAGTTTAATAGTTTAATTAACGTTGATTTTAGCGAATTGCTATCATGGTGGCATGCCTCATTGGTTAGTTTTGATGAGCGTTGAAGCTTAAAGGTTATATCACTATAAAAAGAGGGGTTGCATTATGTTCAAACTCACGGATTATATTCCCAAATCGGAACTGGAAACATTCTGCCGGAGAAATCATATAACCAAAATGTCTCTTTTCGGTTCTGCTCTGCGGGATGAGTTAAAGCCGGGCAGTGATATTGACCTTCTTGTGGAGTTTGACAAAGACCATATGCCGGGATTGCTGGACCTTGCAGGAATGGGTAAAAGCGGTGAACAATCACAGCGGATTTGGGACAAGGCACGGGAAGAGGATAGTCAGGATTTTTTTAAAAATTCTCTGTAGCAAAGAGGCAAAGCAATAGCAAAATGGTAGCAGAAACAAAAAAGAGTTACGACAAAACATCGTAACTCTCTGATTCTATTGGTAGGCGGTACTGGATTTGAACCAGTGACTTCCACCGTGTGAAGATGGCACTCTAACCACTGAGTTAACCGCCCGTGCCCAAAATATGTAGCCTATTAGTATAGTTATTTCAAGTCTAATTCCGCATTTTTAGGGTTCCAAATGGCCAAAACCCGAAGACCGCAAAAGGACTTTTTGCAGCGTAATCATCCTTAAGATTTTAATTTTCAGCCTTCCCTGTGATTTCAGGCTTTTTGGCTTGTTCTAATGCTATCTCTCTCACTGATGTAAACGCTTTTGCCTGGGATGCTCCTGCTATGGCCTTTTCAGCTATCTGGTGGACCTGCTTCATGGCTGAGCTTGTTTCAGCTTTAAGTTCTGTAACCTCCTTTTCTCGAGAGGCGATAGTATCCTCCAGGAACTCGATTTTTTGCTGATAAACCTTGCGTTCCCACTCCCTTTCTGTAGCAGCCATCTGCTTTTTTTGTTCCATTTCGCGGGTAACTGCTGCAATTGCTTCTTTTTTTTCTTTCTCGACTTCGTTTTGAAGCATACCTGGGAACTTCTTGACCTGTTCTCTCAGATCCTTTAGTTCGGATTCCTGTGCTACAAGCGCTGTCTCCCTCTCTGCAAACTCCTTTTCCGTGCTTTCTTTCAACTCCTGGAATTCTTTTTCAAGAAATGCCCTATTCTCCTTATATTTATCCTCTTCTAATTTTCTGGTACGATCCCGTTCATAGATATACTCAGCTTGTTCACGTTCCCACTTCTGCTTTGTGAGTGACTCATCCTCTTCTATTTCGCGGGAAAAACGTTTTTTCTCATCTTCCCATTCAGCCCTTTTCCCCTCTATCTCTTTTTGAAGATTGCCCTGCAGCTCAGAGTATTTCTTTTCAAGAACCGCAAATTTTTCTTCATAATCCGACTCCAGCTTTGTTATGCTTGAAGCAAATTCTGTTTCAGCTACGGTTTTTCTCTCTTCATAGGCATCAACCAGCTTATTCAAGGCATCAGATGCCTCTTCTATGTCATAGAGTTCTTTAAGCCTCTTCTCTTGAAGTGCTACTGCGCTTTTCAGCTCCTCAAGACGTTCGGCCTGAGAGGACAGCCTGTCTGTTAGATCGCTCAGGGTCTTTCCTAACAACCCCTTGAGAGTAGTGACGTTTTCAATTACTCCGTGTACTGTTGCCTCTTTTGCGGCCTCCAATGCTGCCGACTCTTTGTATTTTTCTGCTTCAGAGCGCCATTTCTCAGACTCTTTGGCATCCTTCACCTTTTTTTTGTAAGCTTCGAGAAGACCGGAATATTCTTCAATTATCTCTTTTTTGGTCATCTGGGATGAAATCTTGAATTGTTCCACCATTTCCTACTCCCTGGAATTTAGTATTCGAGCTATTTGCAACTTACTTTAATATTAATATACCGTAACCGTTCACGGGGTTACAACGCCCGTTTTACAGTAACCCACCGAACTGTGAGCGTTTACAGGGTGCTTGCAGATGCGAGGCGTACGGGTACGCAGACATACTCCCTGTACTTCAAGTGCCCGACAACGAAGCAGATGCGGTGCCCTGTGAACGCTTACAATATACCAGTCCTTTCAACTTTAAAAAAGTCCCTTATACTTTTTTCATGGTAGCAGGCCAAAACCAGTCAAGCCCTATGGATATATTTAGGGGACGCACTTTTCAGTCGGCTGATTTGAAGCATTACAAGTAATATCCGTTTGGCATATTACGTCTATCCCAGGTAAAATTTTACGGGATGACTTTATGGAATCGATGGGTCTCAGTATAAATAGGCTTGCACGAGACATTGTTGTTCCGCCCAATAGGATAAGCGAAACTGTCAATGGGAAACGTGCTATTACAGCGGATATCGCTGAAAATACCCCATCTGCTGCGCACAATAAATTATGAATGTTGAATTTTGAATTAAGGTATATGTTTTTTAAATCTTCTTCCACAATTCAGCATTCAACATTCAGCATTATCTATAAAGGGCTATAATCTGTCATTCATCTTTTAGGACCTGATCCAAAGCCTGCTGAAAACTCTCGTCATCGACCACTGGCTCAAGATCGCTGGAATCGATTTTCTCCACATCAGTGCCAGTGCCGGGAGCATCCAGCAGGTCAGAGACATCAATTTCGGAAAGGTCCACTGAATTTCCGGCTTCCTGCTCTACAACAGGAGCTTCGGGCTCAGTCTTGATACTATCTGCCCTGGAATCCTTGCTGAACCAGATGAGTTCGGTATCCGGTTTTGCAAAACTTCCAAGTCCTGCAGAAATTTTCCTCAGATCCTGTCCGCAATTTGAGCAATTCTCAAGATAATCAAAGCTTATTCTTCCGCATTTTGGGCATCTCATCAATTTGTTCCTTTTTTATTTGAAAAGATTTGTAACATTGTATATGGTTTAGTAAAAATACCTAAAAGATAAAAACAAAATGAAAATAAAACAAAATATTTTGCCCTCACTTTTTCTTATCGGAATTTTGATATTATTTCTTGCATCCTGCGCGGGCACGCCCAAAAAATATCTTGCAGTAGATGCCTCATTGGTGAAACAGGGCCAGCCCAAAACCGAAATATCCGAGTTTTTTGGCCTGCCAGACGCAGCAAGAATAAATCAGGCCGGTCAGGAAGAATGGTATTATTATGATGTGCATAGGCACTTTTGGCAACGCATACCCTTTCTGGGACGTCATCTTGGTAAAGAAGAGGTAGAGTGCCTGCAAATTGTCCTGGAATCAGGACAGGTAGTCAAGGCTGTTTACTATGTTCAAGGTATCCAAAGCTAAGCCCAATAATCAATTCAGAATATCCAGGGACAGAATGGTTGCCCATCAGATTGAACGAAGGGGAATCAAAGATCCTCGTGTTCTGGAGGCAATGCGCAAAGTACCTCGGCATCTCTTTGTAGACGAGGCGCTCTGGGACCAGGCCTATGGTGACTTTCCCCTTCCAATCGGGAGTAACCAGACCATGTCCCAACCCTATATTGTGGCCTTCATGACCCAGCAGTTAGGACTGAAGGGTGATGAAAAAGTGCTGGAGGTGGGAACAGGTTCAGGCTATCAGGCAGCTATTCTGGCTGAGCTTGTCAGGGTTGTGTACAGCGTGGAACGTATCCATGCTTTGCTCCCAGGGGCCAGAAAAATCCTGGAAAGACTTAAATACACAAATATTATGCTCAAATTAGACGACGGCACATGGGGGTGGCAGAGTGAGGCCCCTTTTGACGCCATAATCGTGACTGCAGGTTCACCATCAGTGCCTCAGCCATTTATCGATCAGCTTAATGACCCAGGCATTTTGATCATTCCTGTTGGAGATGAATACTCGCAGGTGCTTGTAAAAATCACCAAGTCCAACGGTAAAATCCATCAGGAAGATATGGGTGGTGTCCGCTTTGTGAAACTTGTGGGGGATCATGGTTGGAAGGCATAATGACAAAAGTTGGAATTATCGGAGCGGGTCTGTGTGATCCGAAAATAAGTGCGCTGGCAGAAGAAGTCGGCCGCAGGGTTGCTGAACACAAGGCCATCCTTTATTGCGGCGGCCTTGCTGGAGTAATGGAGGCGTCAGCCAAAGGGGCCGTTGAAGCAGGTGGTATCACTGTTGGTATTCTTCCCGGAGTCAAGGCCACTGACGCCAATCCGTACATCCGGATCCCTGTGGTCACCGGCATGGGACACGCCAGAAACGTCATACTCGTCAGGAGCTGTGACGTACTAATCGCCATATCAGGCTCTCATGGCACCTTGTCGGAAATAGCCCTTGCACTCAAGATGTGGAAGCCTGTGGTTGGCTTGAAGACATGGAAGCACCTCTCGGACGTTCACTATGTCAAATCGGCAAAAGAGGCAGTGGAAAAGGCATTTGCCCTGTTGCCTTAGCCCAGTCCCAGTTCCCCCACGGCCCTTGAAAGACGTTCAAGCAGCCTTCCTTCGTCAATAGTAGTAAGCACCCTGTCCTCCATGAGCATGCGTCCTGCCACCATAACATCCTGTACGTCTCCGCTCCTTGCCGCATAGACAAGGTGAGATATAGGATTATAGCAAGGCCGGAGGTGTACCTGATTCATGTCCACCACTATCAGGTCTGCCTTGGAACCTTCACGCAGGCATCCAAGGTCCTCTCTGTGCAGGGCCTTTGCCGCCCAGGTAGTAGCCATGGAAAAGGCCTCAGGGGCGGATATTAGGGTTGGATCTTTTCTAACGCCCTTATGTAGCTTTGCAGCAGTATCCATCTCACTCATAAGATCAAGGTCATTGTTGCTGGCAGCCCCGTCCGTCCCCAGGGCAACTGTCACACCGGCTTCAAGGAGCTCTGGCACAGGGGCAATCCCGGAGGCCAGCTTGAGGTTGCTCTCCGGACAATGAACTACCCGGACATCTCTCCGGGCCAAAAGCGATATGTCATTTTTGCTCAAGCTCACACAGTGGATGGCAAGCAATCGATCTCCAAGAAGGCCGAGCCTGTCCAGATGCTCTGCCGGAGAAACCCCGCAGAGTCTTCGGATCTCCGCGTTCTCCCATTCTGTCTCGGCAAGATGGATTACTATCAGTGCGTCCCTGGCCTCTGCCAACTTCTGTGAGTGCTTGAGCAGTTCAGGTCTGCAGGTATAGGGCGTATGAGGATCAACGGTTATGGTGATCCTCGGATGCCCCTTCCATTTGTCCATCAAACGTTCCGTCTCTTTAAGGGCCTCTTCTCCGGAGGAAAACGATGGTGACGGAAAATCAAATACCCCCTCTCCAAGCCAAGCCCTGAGCCCTACCCTGTCAGCCACAGAGGCAACACTGTCTTCGAACATATACATGTCCACAAAACTAGTGGTTCCGCACCGTATCATTTCTGCACAGGCGAGCTCAGTCCCGAGTGCTACAAGTTCTGAGGTCAACCTGGCCTCAGCAGGAAAAATGTGGTCCTCAAGCCACGTTTTAAGAGGGAGGTCATCAGCAAGGCCCCTGAAAAGGACCATGGCAGCATGGGTATGGGAATTCATGAGTCCTGGAAGTATGAGTCCTGATGGCCTGTTAATGGTTTTATTTGCAATAAAACTTTTTGAAAGTTCAGGCAAAGGACCGGCTGCAACTATAGTATCATCTCTTATGGCAACGGCTCCCCCAGGGATTGGGGAATCATTCGGGTGAGACATGAGAATTTCACCACATATCAAAAAATCTACTGATTCCACTTTAAGTGCTCCTTATAACCCACCGAACTGTAAGCGTTTACAGGGTGTTGCAAATGCGAGGCGTACGGGTACGCAGACGTACTCCCTGTACTTCAAGTACCCGACAACAAAGCAGATGCGATGCCCTGTGAACGCTTCACTAAAAAAGCTACCAGAAGACGCTCCAGACGGTGTTCCGCCTTCCGGGCCCGAGCTATAACGTCATCTATAAGGATAGGCTGGAAATTGTTCGGATCATTTACATTGGCAATAACCGAGATCCCCAGTACCTCCATCCCTGCATGAACAGCAACAATTACCTCCGGCACCAGGGACATGGCCACGGCATCCGCTCCAATCATCCTGAGAAACTTGGTCTCTGCAGGGGTCTCGAGACTGGGGCCTGGAACAGCCACAAATATTCCCTCCCTCAAGACCATATCCAGGTTCTCAGCTACTTGAATAATCTTTTCTCTGAGGGTGATGGAGTAAGCCTTTGAAAGGTCAGGAAATCTCGGCCCCCATCTGTCTATGTTGGGCCCTCTCAGCGGGTTGTCCGGGATCAGGTTTATGTGATCAGTAATCAGCATCAGGTCCCCTGAGGAAAAATCCAGGTTAAGGCCCCCTGCCGCGTTACACCCGATCAGTACCTTTGCTCCCAGGCCAGCCATTACCCGAATGGGGAATGTAAGCTCCCTTGTACTGTAACCCTCATAGAAGTGAAATCGTCCCTGAAACAGGGCTACTTTGGCATTCCCGATCTTACCCACCAGGAGCTTCCCAGCGTGGTCAGGGGAAGTGGACACCGGAAAATTGGGAATATCACCATAGTCGGCTTTCCAGACCATATCCATTGCCCTGGCTACACCCCCCAGGCCCGTGCCTAGCACCAGGCATACATCCGGGGTCCAGGGCAGCTCTCTCTGAAAAAAACTTACAGTCTCTCCAACTGCCGCAACATACTGTTCCATAAACGTGTATCCATAGAAGACGGAGAGAAAAAAGTCAATGTGCGGAGATGTATACACTACACGGACACAAATTGCTTTTGTATCTATGGAAAATTAGCAACACGCACGAACCACTTGCAAAACGCCGGATATTACCCTATAGCTGCCGTGTATCTGTGGAACAAATGGGTGTTTAGGTGAAAGGTAGAAGGCTGAAGCCAATTATTAATTGTCAGTTTTCTTTTACCTTCCACCTTTAGCCTTCCACCTTCTACCTGAGTATTTAAAAGGAATGGAGCCCATCTGATGCCAGACCTTGGTTCGGCCATAGATTTCTATCAGACCGCAGGCAGCTTCCTGATCTATCTTCTTCTAATTGCTGCAGCGGCCTTGGCGGTCTGCATCCCCTTGCAGGCAAAACAGTCCGGCGGACTGACTGAGCGTGTTGCATATTACCTGATATTAGGCATTTTGGCTCTATTGGCAGCAGGATCGATCCTGGTCATCTGGTTTCATTGGGAAATATATCAGCACGTGGTCCTGCGCCTTCCGGAAAACCTGGCCCATGAAATCAATCGATGGCTGGCAGCAGCCAATAGCCGTTCCTCCTATACACTTCCCCTGTATGATCCGGCGGCACCGCCCAAGTATGTCCTTCCCTTCTGGCTGGAAAATGAAAAGTATCTTTTCTGGTTCCTGGCCTATGCAGGAATGGCCCTCTTCGCCTGGCGCAGGCTGAGCCAGCCAATTTTCCGTATCCTGCTCCAGGTCCTCCTTGTAATCCAGGTGGCTGTGCTTTGCCTGGTCTGTAATCCCTTTCAACAACCTCTTCCCCGCTTTTTTCAAGAGATCAGCCCCTGGTTTTCACCCCTGGCTCCTATATCGCGCTTTGGTCTATTCATGCAGCTCTACCCCAAACTTATCTTTTACTACAATGCGCACTACATGTGGACACATCCGCCTCTCCTCTTTATGGCCTATGCCGGTCTTACGGTCTTTTTCGCCGGCTGCGTTGCCATGCTACGGACCGGAGAGGCGGCCTGCGAGACCATGGCCTATGCCCACGCAAAGGCAAGCTACCTTTTTCTGACATTAGGCATGCTTCTCGGATACCCGTGGGCCCTTCAGGCCTGGGGACCAAACTGGTGGTGGGACCCAAAGGTCGCGAGTTCCCTCATGATGTGGATAGTTTTTTCAACTTATCTCCATGCCAGGCTATACCTGTCCCGCAAAGGTATGTGGGGTTTTGTAGGGGGTCTTGGTATCCTCTGTTTCTGTGCCATGCTCTTTACATTTACGGCCTCGTTTTTCTTTCCAGGGGAGCATACAGTACACTGAAATGCGCAGATTTAACTACGACTTAATTCTGATCCTGATCACAGTAGGGATTCTGTTTCTTATCTCCCTTTTATGCATAGGAGGAATGTTTTACTTCAAGTGGGCCGAACTTCAGAGTGTAGCTCCGGCAATCAAAATGGCCTTTCAGGAACAGATGAACAGTCTCCTCGCCCCCTTCCTGGTGGCACTTCTCCTGACTCTTGGACTCTGTATACCCAAGCGGCTATTCCCTCCTCGCTGGCTTTATACCTTTATTATTCTGTTGGGGCTTACCGGTCTGGGTTCTGCTCTGGTATGGGGGTGGCGTGAATCACTGTTCTGGATGCTTGTTATCTCAGCCGCACTCCAGGCCATGGTCCTTATCCTGGTGGTGTCGGGCCGGCGCCTGAAATTCCTTTGCGAAGGGTACTGGAACCGCCTCGGCTCCTCTTTAGTTCATCTGGGGCTTGTCCTTTTCTGCCTGGATTTCTTTCTTCTTAGCCGCTGGGATATGCATCTTGTCATCTTCTGGATTTCAGCCATATGCATCTTTATCGGAATGATTGTAACATTTTATGCCGAAGGCATGATGGAATGGTTGCGAAGACGGAAAAATAGTCAGGAATTCACGGACCGCCAATAGTCCACTTAACATTTACCGTTAGAATACCTCATAGTGGTAAAAGAAACCGCCAAGGCGCCAAGAACGCTAAGAAATACTTTTTATCCAGCCGGTAACGGTCCGGCTGGATAAGTATCTTCTTTGTGTTTAACTTTGCGTCCTTGGCGCCTTGGCGGTTCAATTTCCTCCACCACTATTCTTCCCGCAGTGCATCCACCGGATCCAGACGGGCAGCACGCCAGGCGGGCAGCACGCCTGCAAGCAGGCCTATGGCCGCGGCTAGCATCTCAGCCAGAAGTACATAGAACCATGGAGTGTGCACAGGCAGGGCCGGTACAAAGAAATGGATAAGCTGCGCACCGCCGGCACCAAGGGCCATTCCGGCCAGACCACCAATGGCGGCCAGCACCACAGCCTCGCCAAGAAACAGGATCAGCACCTGTATGCGCGTGGCCCCAAGTGCCCGTAGCAGACCTATCTCAGCAGTCCTTTCGTTTACTGCGATAGTCATGACAGTGAGTATCCCCACGCAGCCCACAAGCAGTGAGATCCCGCCAAGTGCGCCGACTGCTATAGTCAAGACATCCAGCACCGAGCCGAGCACATCAAGCATCTGCTGCTGGGTGGTGATGGTGAAATCCTCCTGCCCATGGCGAGCCATGAGCATCCGGCGAATTCCAGCCACCACCTCATCCACGGACGCACCTTCGGAGTAAAGGACATCGATCTCCATCAGGCCTTCCCGGTTGAAGAGCTCCAGGCCCCTGACGGTTGGTATGTACACGGTGTCATCCATGTCAAAGCCCAGGATCTGGCCTTTGGACTCCATGGTTCCGATAACGCGAAAGCGGTCACCGCCGATACGGATGCGCTGCCCTAAAGGATTCGCCGTGCTGAATAGTTCTTTACGCATCTTGCTGCCCAGTACGGCAAAAGCACGTGGTGCGTCCGGATCGTCAGCAGGCAGGAACCTCCCCGCACTGACTTTAATACGAAGAACAGCGGGCATCTCCGGCCCGACACCATAGATCGTAGTACGGCGACGCTTCCTTCCGCCCTCAACCTCGGCGTTTCCCCATATCCAAGGGATGACGGCGTTCACATGGGGGACCCTTCGCAGTGCCTCGACATCACCGAGCGTCAGAAGGCGCACCGACCCAAGTATGCCGAGCGGAGTACCCATGGTGGTTACTCGCCCAGGGTTGATCCCGATCAAGTTGGTGCCGAACTGGGTAAATTCCGAGACCACAAAGCGGTTCAGACCCTCGCCGATAGAGGTAAGAAGTACCACCGCGGCAATCCCGACCGCAATGCCAAGCCCCGTCAGGAAGCTGCGCATCCGTTGAGCCGTGATGGAACCGATCGTGAGTCTTATGAAATCTCTGATCAGCACTTGTGACCTTTTAGTAGGGGTTCAGAGGTTCAGGGTTCAAAGGTTCAGGGTTACCTTATTGGATTTATGATTGTTGACTGCTTTTGCAATACCTCATGTGGTTGTTTTGAAAGATGAACATCCAACATCGAACATCGAACGTCCAACGTCGAATGAAAAACAAACATCCAATACCGAACATTCAACGGTTATTTAGGTCGAAGGTTGAAGGCTGAAGTATACTGATATCCCGCCTCCTGCAATAATTAGCAGCCTTTTTCCCAGGTCATAAGTCTGTTTCTTCATCTTTTCTTATTCAACATTCGATGTTGGACGTTCGATGTTCGATGTTCCTCTTTTTCTTGCCCCCCGCCCCCGCCCCTTTGCCCTATCATCTATGTGACAGTGCCTGTACAGGATCCAGACAGGCCGCCCGGCGCGCAGGGAGGACGCTGAACGTTAGACCGGTGGCAATGGCAACGCCCAGTGCCGCTACGACCGCCCACCAGGGTGCGCCGACCGGTAAGGCCGGATAGATTCGGCCAATGACCCAGCTTCCGGTTTCACCTATTGCCAGTCCCAGCAAGGCGCCGACAAGAGACAGCACACCAGCCTCGGTAAGGATCAGCACCAGTATCTGGCGACGGTGTGCACCAAGGGCCTTTAGCAGGCCTATCTCCGCGGTCCGTTGCGAAACGGTAATGAGCATCACATTCATGGTAAGGATGCCGGCCACGCCGAGACTGATACCCGCAACGCCGGCAACAGTCAGTGTCAGGGCACGGAAAATGCGGTCAAAAGTAGCCAGAACTGCATCCTGAGTGATCACAGTCACGTCCTCTTCACCCTGATGTCGTTTTCGAATGGTCGACAGGATATGCGTCTTAACCCGGGGAATGGCCTCCCTGCTCTTCGCTTCCACAAGTATGCGAAAAAGGGTGTTGGTGTTAAAGAGCATTTGTGCAGAAGCCACGGGAAGAATCACCAACTCCTCTACATCAAGGCCGATGGACCGTCCCTCTGAGCTCATGACACCTATGACGCGGCAGCGCCGGTCTCCGATGCTCATCATCTCCCCGAGTGCCGGATGAGGCCCGAACAGCTCCTTGCGGACCTTGGACCCGATTACACAGAGAGGGGCCGCCAATTCAGGATCGCCAGGCGGCAGGAAACGACCTTGAGCCATCTTCCAGTGGCGGATCGCCAGCAGCTCCGATGTGGAGCCGATCACCGGCACCTCACGTTCACGCTGCCGCCAGGAGACATGTACCTCGCCGATGTTTATCGGCGCTATGCGCCGGACTGCGAAGTGGCGCGCCAGTGCCATGGCATCCCGGATAGTGAGGTCGCGCGGCGTCTCCCCCATGAATGAGGAAGGACCAATACCCGCGGTCTCAGAGCGTCCCGGCAAGACTATCAGGAGATTGGTTCCCAGCGAGGCGAATTCGTTCACCACAAAGAGTCGCGCACCTTCTCCAACGGCAGTGAGTAGCACGACTGCCGCCACTCCGATGGACATGGCCAACAGCATGAGCATGGTACGCACCCGGTTTCCCTGCAACGCCCCAACTGAAAAGCGTAAGACATCGCCGGACCTCATGGCTTTTCCTGTCCTGAAGTATCGCTGGTGATCCGGCCGTCCACGAGGTGTATTTGGCGATGGGCACGGCCCCCGATCTCCGGATCATGTGTCACAACAATCAGGATAACGCCTTTTTGGTTCAAATGCTCAAGGATATCAATGACCTCATTGCCGGAAACGCTATCAAGATTGCCTGTAGGCTCGTCGGCGAGCAGCACAGCAGGTTCCATAATGGTAGCGCGCGCAATGGCTACCCGCTGACGCTGTCCGCCGGAAAGCTCTTCCGGGCGGTGATGGGCGCGCGTCTCAAGACCGACTGCCTGCAGCAAGCGTCCTGTGCGGGCCTTCCTTTCAGCAGGTGGCATGCCGGCCAGCACCAGCGGCAGTTCGATATTCTGCTCCGCTGTAAGACGCGGCACAAGATGGAAAAACTGGAACACAAAGCCGATCTTTTCCCGCCGTGTGCTGGCCTGTTGATCATCAGTCAAAGAGGTGACATCCGTTCCATCCAGCAGGTAGCGGCCGGAGGTAGACCGATCCAGGATCCCCAGGATGTTCAGCAATGTAGACTTGCCTGAGCCGGAAGGCCCCATGATGGAAAGATACTCTCCCCGGCCTATATGCAGCATAAGGTCGTTCAGGGCATGGACCTTCTGCTCGCCGACCTGGAAAATACGGTGGACGTGCTCAAGACGGATCATTGGTAATTATCCCACCCCTTCCGAACTGCCAAGGAATGTGAACGGTTACGATCATCGAATTTCACGGTATGTAATTTACCCTAAATTTTATACCAACCTTACACCAATCAATACTGCCCTACCAAATAAAATACTTTAATCCACAGATTTCGCCTCAGAGAAATAGGCTACGCATTTCACAGGACAAGCAGATTACCCCAGTACCATCTCACGGAGCTACGGGGCAGGCACGGATTACTCTATCTGAAACATCACCAATCCTTTTTGACAATCGAAAGAATAGTGTATATTTATTCAAAAGTATTCATACACCTTGAGGTGAGTGGGAGCAGTGGTTTTGGAAAAAGAGACAGAATATCCCTTTGATGTGGTCTCAATTGATGTCCAGAATATACCTTTAAGGGCCGGGATTGCCAGGCAGGGATATCCCATTCTTTTGGAAGACGAAGAGCGTTGGGATAATTTTCGTTTCTTTGCCTAGATAGATGGAATGGATTTTAGGTCCAGGATAGAGAGGTTCTATGAAGAGCGCTTATATGATCAATATTGAGAAAACAAAATTTGGGGTTTTCGTTCAGACACTACTTAACATACGGCTATTTCCAAATATTCAAAGAAGCTAAAGTCCCACCGGAACCCAGTGAGTCTTTTAGCCTATTGAATCATCTTTTTCTCGTTCCCAGGCAGAGCCTGGGAATGAGATGATGTTTATTGATTCGGCATGGAAGAAGGTATGACTGGTATCAGAATCCTAAAACAAATATATCTCAACCTATACCCCGGCATAGAGAAATTAAGGAATGACTGGCTAAACACATTAGCACTGTGTTCGACAATAAAATGAAAATATACGACGAATTTTTTTCTATAATCATCTGACACAAAAAGCCGGCGCGATTTTACCCCAATTTGCAATATTTTGTTCGGCTTTTTGTACAACTGATCCTGAGCGTTATGGTGCATATGAATAGGTCTTGAAATGAACAAAACACCCGAACAAAAAGCAAGAGACAATATAGACAGAATGCTTGAACGGTCCGGCTGGGCGGTTGTTGACAAGAATGCAATCAACTGGAGCCTCGGCCCGGGGGTTGCTGTTCGGGAATATCAGACCGATGTGGGTCCTGCCGACTATGTCCTGTTTGTAGATCGTGAAGCAATAGGTGTGATTGAAGCAAAAAAGGAAGAGGAAGGCCACCGGTTGTCCGTTCACGAACAGCAGGCGGAATACTATGCCCAAAGCAAACTAAAATGGTTTGCCGATAGCCGACCGCTCCCGTTTGTTTATGAAAGTACCGGCATATTAACACGGTATACGGATCTGCGGGACCCCAAACCCCGAGCAAGGTCTGTCTTTTCGTTCCACCATCCGAAAACATTAAAAGACAGGATAAGGCAAAAAACCAGCCTGCGGCAACGATTGCATCAGTTCCCCGATTTACCAGTTGAAGGGTTGCGGGATTGCCAGATCAGAGCGATTATCAACCTTGAAAAATCTTTTAGGGAAAACAGACCCCGTGCGTTGATCCAGATGGCGACCGGCAGCGGGAAAACCTTCACCGCCGTCACCTCTATTTACCGTCTGCTCAAATTTGCGGATGCCAAACGCGTACTGTTTCTGGTCGATACGAAAAATTTGGGGGAGCAGGCCGAACAGGAGTTCATGGGGTATACGCCGAGTGACGACAACCGTAAATTTACGGAACTTTATAATGTCCGGCGATTGAACTCGAAATATGTCCCGCCGGACAGCCAGGTGTGCATCAGCACCATCCAGCGGATGTATTCCATCCTCAAGGGGGAAGAACTCGATGAAACAGCAGAACAGATCAATCCCCATGAATACGTGGAAATGGGGCGGCCTCGTGAAGTTGAATACAATGAAAAAGTCCCGCCCGAATTTTTTGATTTCATCGTGATCGATGAGTGCCACCGCTCAATCTACAACCTGTGGAAGCAGGTACTGGATTATTTTGACGCCTTTTACATCGGGTTGACCGCAACCCCTGACAAGCGGACATTCGGCTTTTTCAATGAAAACGTGGTCAGCGAATACCGGCATGAAGAAGCAGTGGCCGACGGGGTAAATGTCGGTTTTGACACTTATCTGATTGAAACAAAAATTACCCAAGACGGCAGCAAGCTGATTGCCGAACAATGGGTGGATAAAAGGGACCGCCTAACCCGCAAAAAACGATGGGAGCAACTCGATGAGGAAGTGACCTACAACGGAAACGATCTTGACCGGGATGTGGTCAACCCCAGCCAGATCAGAAATGTGATCAAAACCTTTCGAGATAAGTTGCCGGAAATGTTTCCCGGTCGCGATGAAGTTCCTAAAACACTCATTTTTGCAAAGACCGACAGCCACGCCGACGATATTATCAATATCGCGCGCGAAGAATTTGCCGAGGAAAACGCGTTTTGCAAAAAAATTACCTACAAGGCGGATGAAGACCCCAAATCCGTGCTGGCGTCTTTCCGCAATGATTATTACCCCAGGATTGCTGTCACCGTTGACATGATCGCCACCGGAACGGATGTCAAACCCTTGGAATGTCTGGTCTTCATGCGGGATGTTAAGTCCAAAAATTACTTTGAGCAGATGAAAGGCAGGGGAACCCGCACCCTGGGATATGATGATTTGAAAAAAGTCACCCCTTCTGTCAATACCAGTAAGACCGGGTTTGTTATCGTTGACGCCGTGGGGGTCAGCAGGTCCGTCAAAACCGACAGCCGGCCCCTTGAACGGAAAAAATCGGTTCCCTTAAAAGATCTCCTCCAGGCGGTGTTGATGGGGCAGACCGATGAAGATACCTATACGTCGCTGGCAGGCCGCCTAGCCCGGTTGGAAAAGCAGATCACGGATGATGAGCGGGAAAAATTCAAGCAATTGTCCGGCGGAAAGACCATTAACAGACTGGTTCATGAACTGTTAGATGCCTATAATCCGGATAAAATCATTGAAACTGCAACAGAAAAGCTCAACCTGCCGCCGGATAGGTCGCCGGATGAAGATCAAAAAAAGGATGCCCAAAAAGAATTGATCAACCGAGCCAGGGACACGTTTACCGGTGAATTAAATGAATTTATCGAAAACGTCCGCAAATCCCATGAGCAGATTATCGACGACATCAATCTCGATGAGGTAAAATACGCCGGATGGGACAAGCAGGCCCGGGTAAAGGCCAAAGATACCATAGAAGATTTCAAAACTTTCATGGAAGCCAACAAGGATGAGATCACGGCCCTTTCCATTTTCTACAACCAGCCCTATAACCGCAGAAATATCACCTATGACATGATTAAAGAGGTGCTGGACACCTTAAAGCAGAACAAACCGCGCCTTGCACCGGCGAGGGTCTGGCAGGCATACGAGCAGGTGGAAAAGGTCAACGGCAAATCCCCTAAAAACGAACTCACCGCGCTGGTGTCCCTGATCCGGCGTATAACGGGCATCGATGATACCCTGACCTCTTTTGAGCAGACGGCCAACCGCAATTTTCAGAAATGGGTGTTTGACAAACAGGCCGGACCACTGAAATTTACCGAGGAACAGATGGCATGGCTGCGCATGATCAAAGAACACATCATCAGTTCCGTGCATATTGAAAAGGACGATCTGGATTATGCCCCCTTTGACGGCAGGGGCGGCGTTGGAAAGATGCTTCAGTTGTTCGGTGATGAGATGAATCCGGTTATTGATGAAATGAATGAGGCCTTGGCGGCGTAGGATGACTGAATATTTTATTAAACCAAAATCTTGGATTGGATTGAATTTAAGTGATGTGATCCGAAAAATATCAACGAACAAAATAAAAGTTAAACAAAAAGAATACTTAGAAAGTGGTTCTTTACCAATAATAGATCAAGGAAGTAAATATATTGGTGGGTATACAAATGATTTTTCCAAAAAGATTGATTGTGAATTACCTGTAATTGTTTTTGGTGATCATACGAAAATAATTAAATTTATCAATTTTGACTTCGCACCCGGTGCAGATGGAGTAAAAATAATAAAACCAATAACTTGTTACGAACCAAAACTTTTTCAATTCTTTTTAAAGGTTTTAGTAAACAAGATCCCTGATAAGGGATATGCAAGACATTTTCAACATATAGAAAAAACAAAAATCCCCCTCCCCCCCCTCCCCGAACAACACCAAATCGTCGCCAAAATCGAAGAACTCTTTTCAAAACTCGACAACGGCATCGAAAACCTGAAAAAAGCCCTGGAACAACTGAAAACTTACCGCCAGGCCGTGCTGAAATACGCCTTTGAAGGCAAGTTGACCAAAGAGTGGCGCACTCAACAGAGACGTGAGGGAAATCCACCGAAACCGGCGGAAAAGCTGCTGGAACAGATCAATACAGAGCGAGAAAAACATTACCAAAAGCAGATAGTAAATTGGAAACAAGCAGTTACAGAATGGAAAGTGAATGGGGAAAAGGGGAAAAAACCAACGCGAATTTCTAGGCCAAAAACCCTTTCAAAATTAACTTCGGAAGAAACTGAAATTTATGGTGAATTACCAACTTCCTGGCGATGGTCAACATTCTGTAATGTCACATATAAAATTGGTGATATCGACCATAAAATGCCTAAGGACTTCACTGGCGGCTTACCGTATCTATCTACAGGTAACTTAAAAAAAAATGGAACTATTGATTTCGCTAATGCCAAAACAATTTCAAAGGAAGATTTTGAAAGATTATCCTTAAAAATAAAACCGGAGAGAGGCGATATAATATTTCCCAGATACGGAACAATTGGCCGTAATATATTAATAAATTTCAATAAAGAATTTTTAGTTTCTTATTCATGTGCAATTATCAAGAATATCCTCTCGTTAATGGATGGTAGATTTGTTTACTACTATTCATTATCTCCGATCATTAAAAAAGAAATTGAAAAGTATGCAGTACAAACTACACAAGCCAATATAGGTATTGCATCTATTGAAAATTTTGTTTTTCCACTCTGCTCCCTCCCCGAGCAACAAGCCATCGTCTCCGAAATCGAATCCCGCCTGTCCGTCTGCGACAAACTTGAACAAATCATTGAAGACAGCCTTAAAAAAGCCGAAGCCCTGCGGCAGAGCATTTTGAAGAAGGCATTTGAAGGGGAACTGACAAAGGAGTGGCGGGAAGCGCACCCGGAGCTGATTTCCGGTGAAAACTTGGTGGAGAAACTGCTGGAAAAAATCAAAGCGGAAAAGGCTCTGTCCATCGCTATTCGGAAAAAACCGCAATCGAAGAAGATGAAGAAAAAATGAACAAAACCGGAATAAAAAAACTGATTCAAGAAGGAGAAGGCATCTCCGTCGAGTTCAAGGAATGCCGGAACAAGCTGAACAAAAACGTTTTTAAAAGTATCTGTGCGTTTCTAAACCGGAACGGCGGGTATTTAATACTTGGTGTCAATGACAAAGGAAAGATAACAGGCGTCGACTCCGAAGCGGTGGAGCAGGTCAAAAAAGAGCTGGTTACCGCCCTGAATAATCCACAGAAACTGAATCCGACGTGTTATCTGATGCCCGAAGAAGTAGACCTTGACGGCAAATGCGTCATCCGCCTCTTTGTCCCGGAAAGCTCCCAGGTTCACCGTTGCAATGGTAAAATCTATGACCGCAATGAAGACGGAGACTTTGATATCACCAGTAACACGAATCTGGTAACAGCGCTTTATATCCGAAAGCAGACCACCTACTCGGAAAACCTCATATATCCTTATGTTTCCATTAAAGACCTGCGTGCAGACCTTGTTTCCAAAGCAAGAACACTGGTAGCTAATCAAAGGCCCGGGCATCCCTGGGCGGGGATGTCGGATATTGAACTGCTTCAAAGCGCCCAGCTTTTTCAAAGGGACTATCAAAGTGGCGAGGAAGGGTTTACGCTGGCCGCAGTCCTTCTCTTGGGAGACGATCAGGTCATTTTGTCCGTGCTGCCCCATCATCGAACCGATGCATTGCTCCGGCGTGAGAATATAGACAGATACGACGATCGCGATGATATCCGGACAAACCTGATTGAAAGTTACGACCGACTGATGGCATTTGTCGCCAAGCATTTGCCGGACAAATTTTTCCTGGAAAAGGACCAGCGGATCAGCTTAAGAGACCATATATTCAGGGAAGTGGCTTCAAACATGCTGATCCACCGTGAATTTTTAAATCCTTACCCGGCCAAGTTTATTATTGAAAGCCACCGGTTATTTGCTGAAAACAGCAACAAGCCCCATGGGCACGGTTTGATCGACCCCGCAAATTTTTCTCCCTTTCCCAAGAATCCGGTGATTGCCCGTTTCTTCAAGGAAATCGGACGAGCGGATGAGCTTGGTTCCGGAGTAAGAAATCTTTTTAAATACTGCCGGCATTATTCCGGGGGAAAAATTCCTGAACTGATCGAGGAAGACATTTTTAAGTGTATTGTGCCGCTTACCCCGCAAGTCACCCCGGAAGCTACCGAGCAAGTTACCGAGCAAGTTACCGAGCAGGTCACCGAGCAGGCCGAGAAGAGCAAAGAAATTCTTGAATTTTGCACGACCCCAAAATCAACATCTGAAATAATGGACTTTCTGGGATTAAAGCATCGGGAACATTTTCGAGCAAAAATTATCCATCCTTTATTGAAACAAGGTCTTTTGAAGCTAACAATTCCGGATAAACCCACAAGCTCGAAACAAAAATATTATTCAACCAAAGAGAAAAAAAAGGAATGAACAACACCGCAAGCATCATTTCAAAAGTCTGGAGTTTCTGCCACACCTTGCGGGATGACGGCGTCAGTTACGGCGATTATCTGGAGCAGCTCACCTATCTGCTGTTTCTCAAGATGGCCGAGGAATACAGCAAGATTTACAAAAAAGAGGTCGGCATCCCGGCTGGATACAATTGGGATAGTCTGCAAACCGTAAAAGGGGCGGAACTCGAATCCCATTATATCAAACTGCTCAGGGCGCTGGGCCAACAGAAAGGCATGATCGGCCAGATTTTTGTCAAATCCCAGAACCAGATTCAGGATCCGGCCAAGCTTTATAAGATCATTCACATGATCGATGCGGAAAACTGGGTCATGATGGGAGCGGACGTCAAGGGGGATATCTACGAGGGCCTGCTTGAAAAAAATGCCGAAGACGTCAAAAGCGGCGCCGGACAGTATTTTACCCCAAGATCGTTGATAAGGGCCATGGTGGAATGTGTCCGACCCGAACCTGACAAAACCATAGCCGACCCTGCCTGCGGCACCGGTGGTTTTTTCCTGGCGGTATATGATTTTTTGATCAACAATTACAACCTGGACAGGGGGCAAAAAATCTTTTTAAAGAATCAAACCTTTTTCGGCAACGAGATCGTGGCCAATGCCCGCCGCCTGGCATTGATGAACATGTTTCTGCATAATATCGGGGAGATTACGGGCGAATCCACCATCTCCGCCAACGATTCCCTGATTGCCGATACCGGCGACCGGTACGACTATGTCCTGACCAATCCGCCGTTCGGGAAAAAAAGCAGCATCACAATCACCAATGGCGAGGGGAAACAGGAAAAAGAAGATCTGAGATACAACCGGCAGGACTTCTGGGCCACCACCTCGAACAAGCAGCTCAATTTTGTCCAGCATGTTCGCACCATACTCAAAACCAGCGGTCAGGCGGCCGTGGTGGTTCCGGACAATGTGCTGTTTGAAGGCGGGGCCGGTGAAACGGTTCGACGAAAACTCCTTAAAAATACCGATCTGCACACCATCCTGAGGCTGCCCACCGGCATATTTTATGCCCAGGGGGTCAAGGCGAACGTGATCTTTTTCGAAAACAAACCTGCCAGCAAATACCCCTGGACAAAAGAGGTCTGGTTTTATGACTTCAGGACCAATATCCATTTTACGAAAAAGAAAAACCAGATGACCTATGGCAATCTGAAGGATTTCATAACCTGCTACAAGCCTGAAAACCGTCACAAACGAAAGGAAACCTGGTCAGAAGACAATCCCGACGGCAGATGGCGCAAATTTACCTATGAAGACATTGTCGCCCGTGACAAAACGAGTCTGGACATCTCCTGGATCAGAGACGAAAGCCTGGCAGACCTGGACAACCTCCCCGATCCCGATGTGTTGGCCGAAGAGATCATCGAAAACCTTGAAGCAGGTGTCGAGAGTTTTAAGCAAATTATGGAGTCGATCAATGGGCAATAAAGAGCGCAGATAATAAACAGATCATGCGTCGTTAACACGCAGGGCCTAATGGATATTTGGGGCTATCATTCAGGAACTCGAATGAGTCAAGAAATAGTCCAAAAGTACCTTAAAGGCTCATGAGGTTATGCTCGCCAAACTGCAACGAGGTAAAAAGAGGTCATGAAAGAACTTGAGGAAAAAATTGCAAATAGTTTCAAACTTCTGCTGTCAAAACGTGTACCGCTGCACAGAATAATAGTATTCGGCTCGCGCGCACGAGGAGACGCCGATCCCGATTCCGATATGGATCTACTGGTAGTCCTGAACGGACCTAATTCTACTGATGCGAGGAAACATGTAAACGACTGCGCCTGGGAAGCGGGCTTTAATCATGGTCTTGTTGTCTCTCCCATAGTTGTTTCCCGCCAGAGCTGGGAAAATGGTCCTGAACGATATTCCCTGCTCGCACAAGCGGTTAAGGAGGAGGGAGTAGCTGTATGAAAGATGACGAAATTCTTATTCTTATCCAGTATCGGATAAAGCAGGCAGAAGAGTCGCTTGAGGACGCAAAAGCTCTTCTGGACGGAGGTCGCAGCCCTCGGAGCATCATTAACCGATCTTACTATGCTATGTTTTATGCCGTACTCGCTCTATTGCAGAAGATCGGGAAGGTTCCGCGCAAGCATAGCGGAGCGATCAGTCTTTTTGATACTGAATATGTCTTGAAAGATTTGTTCCCAAAAGAGCTTTCCAAAGATCTCCATGATATTTTCAACCTTCGACAGGTATCCGACTATCAGGTCATTGAAACAGTCACGTTAGAGGAGGCCGAAACAGCCTTGAAACGGGCGGAAGGTTTCGTTGAAGCCATCAGAAAACACCTGATACCGGAAAACAGGCAATAAAAGAAACAGTGGTATTGTCGATTACCTGAAAGCTAATGGACCGGAATTTCTGCTGGAGTAATTAAAGTTGTAACTATTCAGGCTGAAGACTGAGGTATCTCAACTATCTCGCAACGATCGAGCAGGGATGAATCCTCTAAACTAATACTGCAATCTCGTCAGCCAACTCAAATAGCCGCAGTTTTGTATGATCACACATGATTTGTCCCTATTGGCCTTCTACCTTCAGTCTATTCACCTGAATATTTAGAGTATATCCACTATAATCCTGTTAAACGAGGATATGTTGACAAACCTGAGCATCGGAGATATTCCACCGGCCGTGACTATGTTGGGCTAAAAGGATTGGTGGCAGTAAAACCGCTGATCTAAAAGAAAACAGAGCCTTAAGGCATGCATTCCCAGGCAGAACCTGGGAACGAGGAAAAATTAGAATACAGGATATAAAGGGGTAAACAAAGAAAACTTTATGGATAGTTTTAATCAAAAAGAGATCAACCGGAGACGAACATTTGGAATTATCAGTCATCCTGATGCAGGCAAAACCACGCTGACGGAAAAACTTCTCCTCTTTGGCGGGGCGATCCAGCAGGCTGGGGCTGTTAAGGCAAAGAAAGCTACCAGGCATGCCACCAGTGACTGGATGTCGATTGAGAAGGAAAGAGGTATTTCAGTTACAACTTCTGTAATGAAATTTAACTACGGAGATTTTGAGATTAATCTGCTCGACACACCCGGCCACCAGGACTTTTCGGAAGATACATACAGGGTGTTGACTGCCGTCGACAGCGCCCTGATGGTAATTGACAGCGTAAAGGGGGTGGAACCTCAGACCAAAAAACTCATGGAGGTCTGTAGGATGCGCAACACCCCGATCATTACATTCATAAACAAGCTTGATCGTGAAGGCATGGCGCCTCTTGATATTCTTGATGATATTGAGGATAAACTGCAGATCGAATGTACGCCGCTTTCCTGGCCTATCGGTATGGGCAAGCGCTTTAAAGGTGTATATAATCTCTTTCACAAACAATTGCATATTTTTGAACCAGGCAGAGAAACCCTTGGGCAGAAGGGGATCGTTATTAATGATCTGTCTGATCCTGCTCTGGATAAACTTTTAAAAGAACAGGCCATTGAACTGCGGGAAGACATCGCGCTGATTGAAGGCGCCGTCAATCCTTTTGAGCGTCGACATTTTATAAAAGGAAGCCAGACGCCGGTCTTTTTCGGAAGCGCCATTAATAATTTTGGTGTTAAAGAGATGCTGGATGCATTTGTGGAACTGGCCCCCCATCCAGGTGTGAGACAGGCTGTTTCCCGTGAGGTTTCGCCATACGAAAAAGAGTTTTCAGGCTTTGCTTTTAAAATACAGGCCAATATGGACCCTGTCCACCGGGACAGGATTGCATTTGTCAGGATCTGCTCAGGAAAATTTACAAGAGGAATGAAAGTCGTTCACCACAGGATCGGAAAAAATGTAACCTTTGCCAATGCAACCATATTTATGGCACAGGACAGGGAGAATGTGGAGGAGGCTTTCCCAGGGGATATTATTGGTATCTATAACCACGGAACCATAAAAATCGGCGATACATTTACCGAAAAAGAACCTTTGAAATTCAGGGGGATCCCCAACTTTGCACCTGAGCATTTCAGGCGTGTGCGCTTGAAGAATCCGTTAAAGGCCAAACACCTTAAGAAAGGATTGATCCAGCTTGCAGAGGAGGGGGCTGTTCAGGTTTTTATGCCTGCTATAGGCAGAGACTATATCCTGGGGGCGGTTGGCGTCCTCCAGTTTGATGTAACCACGGCCCGTTTAAAGGCGGAATATGGTGTGGATGCCATATATGAACCTGTGAATTTTAATGTGGCACGCTGGGTCGGATGTGATGATCGCAAAAAAATGGCCGAATTTGAGAAAAAAAATATGGCCAACCTGGCAAGAGATGCCGAAGGCTGCCTTTCCTTTCTGACAACCAATGAATGGCAGCTCAACTACTGCATGGAAAAGTGGCCGGAGATAGAGTTTTCTAAGACACGGGAGGTTAACTGAATTCAACCTACCAAAAGGGAAAAGGTACATAAGAGTTAAGTTATTTTTGTGCCGGATGAAGTACTAAAAGATGAACATCGAACATCGAACGTCCAACATCGAATGTTGAATGGGGAAAAAGACTTATGACCTGGAAGAAAGGCTGCTAATTATTGCAGGAGGCGGTATATCAGTATACTTCAGCCTTCCACCTAAATGGCTAGCATACAGAAATAGCCGTTGAATGTTCGGTATTGGATATTTGTTTTTCATTCGACGTTGGACGTTCGATGTTCGATGTTCGACGTTCATCTTTCAAAGTAAAAAGTCAGGGGCATTGGGGCTCATTTCGTTCTATAAAAATTTATGATCATTGAACGGCTCTTCCCTTGGGTATGGATTCCGGTTCGGCGCGGACACCCGGCTTCACGCCTTCCCGATCGACTGAAGTTACGATAAGCTCTCCAGGCTCAAGACCCGACACCACCTCGGTGAACTGCCAATTGGAAAGCCCCGGTTCGATTATACGTTCCTCTATAAGCCCGTCGACCCGGCAGACAAGCACCCTGTTGCCTTCCAGAATGGCCTCGGTCGGTATTCGAAGCACATCATCCCGCACATCAAGGACAATCTCCACATCGGCGCTGTAGCCCGGAAGCAGATTTTCATTGCCCGGCAGGGCGGCAAAGACCGTCTCTACCTCAACGGTCCGGGCCTGCTTTTCCACCTCCAGCACATAAGGTGCGATGCGCCTGACCAGGCCCTTGAAATTCGTTTTTGGGAATGCGTCCAAAGTGATGCGCGCCTCCATTCCGATCCTGATGGCCGTAGCATCCACTTCGTCTATAGGGGCGGAGACATAAAGGCAGCTTGTATCAATAAGATCCACAACAGGCAGCGTAGCCACACCTGTGGGCGAGGGTGTGACAAACTCGCCTAGTTCGCCGTTCACCTCTGCAACAGTCCCTGCGAACGGTGCTCTAAGGATAGTATGGTCCAGAATTGCGCGGGCGAATTTAATGCGAGCGGCACTCATCTTAACTCTCGCATGGGCAGCTTCACAGCTCGCCCGCCGAGCCTTGGCATTGGTGACGGCTTTGTCGAAGTCCGCCTCTGAGACCAGATCCTTTTTGCGGAGCCTCACCAGCCGGTCAGCATCGCGTTGCGCCACTTCAGCCAGAAAACAGGCCTCCTCTGCTTTTGCCCGGCTTGTTGTGCCTTCGCTCTCCGCCAGCTTCACCTCGGCCTCCAGATCCTTATTCAGGAGCACCAGTAGTACCTGGCCTGATTCAACGCGATCACCCTCGTGTACCAAAAGTTTATGGATCTGTCCTCCAATGGCCGGTGCAAGCCAAGCCCGCCGGCAGGCCTTGACAGTGCCGGAGCGCGTATTGGCCACAGTCGCCTCGACGCGCCCGCTATCCACGATCTGGACGACAACTGAAACCGGCTTGTCCCTCATGACATAGAAAAGGATCAATGCCGCGACAACAAAAATGATAAGTACAATTACAATGCGGCGCAGTAAAGGCTTCATGTTTCCCCGGGTTCTATTCAGGGTTGCCAGTATCTTGCCCATCCGGAAATCTCCGGCGGGCAGGAAACAGAAATTTTGCAAGTGGCTTTAATGTTATTTTTTTTCAGGCCCTTATATGAAATTAACATACCGCAAAAGTCAAATTAACATAGCCCAAAGTTGGTGCCGAGGTTGACAAAGCTAAATAGGTTCATCATAATGCTTGAGAAATTCAGCCGAGATAGCTCAGTCGGTAGAGCAGTGGACTGAAAATCCACGTGTCGATGGTTCGATTCCGTCTCTCGGCACCAATAAAAATAAAAGGTTAACTCAAATCGGGTTAACCTTTTTAATTTCTACTGCTATCTTGCCGCTGTTTCCGTGTTAAAGCTCGGAACCGACATTTAGAAAAGACTTCTTGTTATTACTTCGTGAACGGTTATATTATCCTTAAAATGTTTTTCATCTTGGCGCCCGTAGCTCAGTTGGATAGAGCGCCGGACTTCGAATCCGTAGGCCGCAGGTTCGAATCCTGCCGGGCGTACCAATGATTTCATAGAAGCCTTTGTTTTTCATTTGGTATAAGACAAGAAGCCTTCCGTGGTTCTATTTTCAGCGTCCCTCCAATTTGCTCTGCCCTGACCTTTGCTAGATTGAGAGCCAGGATAAGAAAAAGATAGTTAGAGGTCTTCTGTGTGTGCTCGTTTGATTCCTGCGAGTATCTGCTGATATCTTGATCCCAGTCGGCTGGGAAAGCATTTCCTGTATGCTCAAATTCTAAAGACCAGGTAGCCTTATCTTTTTGGCGCAATGTTATTTTTAGATCACGTTCTTCGGTTTCTAGCATTTGTTTTATGCAAGCATCTAACAATCCGCCAATCAAGTCACGAAGGTAACCTTCATTAATTACGATCAGGGTCTGGGTAGCCGATAAAGCCAACTGTTTTTTCACCTGATGCTTGAAAAACAGGTCTGCATTCCAGAAATCCACTTCTTCTTCAAGTACCTGGCTCAGAATTAGAGGCCTCCGCCCGTCTTCCCCCTCTTGGCTTCTATTGGTAATTACGTTGACCATATTTTCCGCACGAGCCAGCGTCTCTTCCATCCGCAAAAATCGTTCTGTTCTCTTCTGCATATTGTCCGCAAGCTCCTTCAACTGGTTGGCGGCAGTATCAGGCAGGCTGGGGACAAGGGTAGACTCAATGGCCTCCAGATCTTTTGCAATATCCATTTTTAACATTTCAATATGCATGGAGAGGATCTGTATAGGACCTTTTAAGTTATGAATAATGCCCTTTGTAAGATATCCGATCTTGCTGTTTTGGAAGCAGCTATATAAAAAATTTTCTGGAAACTGAATATTTTCCATGATTTTTTTCCTTAAATAAAAAAATAGGGGTTGAGAAATTTAGGAATAAAAATCAATAAGTACCTTCAATTCCTCAATTATCAATATTAAAATTCAGTCCTGCTTGTGGGACTTGTCCAATATGATTATTGTTCATTGAACTTATACTACTATTCTATCGGTAAAAAAGGAACGAAGACTTGAGTATTCTTAAACCCGATTCACTTTTAACCTTGCCCGAGGCTGAGACAGAGATACTTATGAATGAGCTGTCTCTTGCTGAGCAGGCATCTGTGGTCTTAATGACTCCATGGGAGAGGCGTCAGAAAATAATACTACTTTCTCAGGATAGCATGGCCCTTGTGCAAGGATTGCCGGTTGAGGAATTATTCTGGACTGTCAAGGCAATTGGGCCTCAGGATGCTGTTCACATTTTGAATTTAGCAAATGCGGAACAGTTACAGTTCATGTTCGATCTGGACTGGTGGCATAAGGCTGAACTCAGGCCTGAGAAAATAGCAACATGGATATTACTCCTTTTTGAAATCGGCGAAGAGGCGATGGCATCCTGGTTACATTGGCTGATGAAAAAAGATGAGACACTTCTTCCTGCCATTTTGAGGCCATTTATCCGGATCTACAAAAGGCCTGATGACATGGATATACAGGAAGCCAAGGACGTACTCCCTAGTTTTACTTTGGATAATGTGTATTTCGTGTTTTTCAAAAAGGAGGCGTTGCAGCCAATCTGGGGACGTTTTCTCATGAAGATGCTGGAGGTATCGCCTGGTCTCTACAGGGATGTATTGGAGACCATTCTCTGGGAGAATGAGGCTAAAAATATGGAAAAATCCTTTCGTCTCCGGCGTTCAAGAATAGGAGATTGGGGCCTTCCTGACTATTATGACGCCCTTGATATTTACGCCCCTCTGCCTGGTAATCATATTAGAAAAGTTGAAATTGCCTATTTTGAAAGAGAAACAGGACCTGATATTCTGCTGCCGGCCTTTGTGCCCACTCTATACATGGGAGACTATCCGGTCCTTCGAACTGCTATAGAAGAACTGTCAGGCACAAGATTAATGGAGCGAATTGTCCGGGAATGGGCAGGCGCTGCAAACAAGGTCCTTATGGTAGATGATGTTGACCTCGATGACCCTGATGCATTACGCAATTCACTTTTTAAGGTGGCAGCCTTGCTTAATCTAGGCTTGGAAGCTGCGGCGAAGACAGAACATAGGTCCCCAAATGACATCCTGAAATCCGGTGTATTAGAAGATATAATAAGACTTGCCAATACCATGACCAGGAGATTGGCTGCAAAGGCCCGCAACCTGGTGGACTCCGGCCGGATATCCAAGGATTTCTTACATTTGCCTGAAGCATGGGCAGACGCCTTAAAGGGACTATTATTTAAGTGTCCCATGTTATGGGACCCTGCCCTCAGCAAGTACCGCCCATTTTGTAATACGGCAGATCTTGCCGCAATGGAAAATCTTATAACCACCGCAGATGAGTGGACACGCCTTATGGCTTGCATCTTACCTCAACATGGAAATTGGGCTGTGGAGATTCCCTGGACCTCAACCAACTTAGGCCATCCGAATGAGCTTATTTTACCTCAAGCCCTTTTGACCGCCCTTGCCCAAAAGACATTAGGTGGAGAGTTAAAATTTTATCCTGTACCCGCAGGGAAACTCAACTACTTGAGAAACACGTGGTTCCCGGATAGCCCAACTCCTTCATTCAGTGAAGAAAAGAATTCTCCAGGGCCTGGACCACTATTAGAGACAGTCAAACATTGCGTAGAGGCCCTGCAACCTGTTGTCGAGCAGGCAGGTTTTACGCGCGAAAGGCTTGATTCAATGGTGAATGAGTCTTTAATGACACTTTACGAAGAATGGAGGGATTTGCCGGCAGACATGCCGATTGATGGTCGTTTTGTCTTTTCCCTTATTATTGATCTGGAGGCTGATTGACTATCCAAATGATCTCATCACTTGTTCCGGTCCTCATGCAGCAATGAGTAAAAAAATTTTGAATCCGCAACTTGCAGCTTTCCTGCACAGCGGGCAGGAAGAAGGCAGCTAATGGGCTCAATGTCTATTCCCGCGAGCGAGAAAAAAAAACAAGCCTTGGGAAAATTGTGCGCAATTGGAGTAGGGCCCGGGGATTCAGAACTTTTGACTATTAAGGCCGTGCAAAGACTGAAAGATATGAAAACAGTGTTTGCAGCCACCTCCAGCAAACAACAAGATAGCCTTGCAGTACAGATAGCCAGACCTCATCTTAATCCAGGGGCAGAACTCATCCCTTTACATTTCCCGATGGTCAGGGATAAACAGCTACTTGAAAATGTATGGACAGAAAATGCAAGGAAGGTACTTGATGTGCTGAGGCGTCCGGCTGACGCCGCCTTTATAACATTAGGCGACCCGTCCACTTACTCAACCTTTACCTATCTTATAAGACATATTGAATATCTTGAGCCCGGCATTGAGGCTGAAATTATACCCGGCATAACTTCATACCAGGCAGCCGCAGCCAGGACAGGTGTGCCTCTTGCTCAGGGTGAAGAGTCCCTGGCAATTGTCTCCGGGGCAGGGGGAGGGCAGGAACTCAAGCAGATGCTGGGAGTTGCTGATAATCTGGTGGTCTTAAAAGTTTACCGTCATTTCAGGGAAATATTAGAGGTAATCCGCGAAGAGGATATGCTTGACAAGTCAGTCGCAGTCAGGAAATGTGGCCTGCCTGGAGAGAGCATCAGCCGCGATATAGAGACATGGGACGGGGATAGGCCCTCTTACTTTACTTTGTTACTTGTCAAGAAACAGGTCTAACTGTAAGCGTTTACAGGGCACCGCATTTGCTTTGTTGTCGGGCACTTGAAGTACAGGAAGTACGTCTGCGTACCCTCCGCCTCGCATCTGCAGCACCCTGTAAACGCTTACCGGTGCGGTAAAACGGGCGTTGTAACCCCGTGAACGGTTAGGACAAAGGCAAAAAGGTTGTGTAACAATCGACAATCACAAATCCAATTAGGGCATGTAGCGGTCTTGTACGAGGACAACCACCTCCTGGCACTTTCAAAACCTGCATGTGTTCCGACCGTCCCTGATTCCAGTAAAGACATGTCACTGCTGGACTGGGGCAAGATGTATCTGAAAAAGACCAGGAGCAAGCCCGGCAATGTCTTTCTCGGAACGGTTCATAGACTTGACCGTCCTGTCTCGGGGATAGTCTGCTTTGCCGTCACATCAAAGGCCGCTTCCAGGCTTTCCGACCAGCTCCGGACACATAGGATGTCCAAGACTTACCTGGCTTTGACTGAAAGAAAACCCCCATCTGAGTACGGGGTGCTTGAGCACATAATCAAAAAAAACAATGCAAAAAACATAGTAAGGGTAATATCTCCCGGCTCTATAGAAACCGGAGGAAAATTTGCTCGGACTTCCTGGGCGTTGCTTGAGGCCAAGAAGGGTATCTATTTACTTGAACTCAAACCGGAAACCGGACGTCCGCATCAACTGAGGGTTCAGTGTGCTGCTATGGGATGTCCCCTGCTTGGTGACATCAAATACGGTGCCGAAGCCCCATTGCCTGATGCCTCTATTGGTCTTCATGCCTATAAATTAGAGTTATTACATCCTGTTCGAAAGGAAGGACTTAGCTTTTCAACTCCGCCTCCGGATTCAGGGCCATGGAGACCTTTTTGGGGTAGACTCTGAACCTCTGAACGATTACTGATTACACTGTAAAAAGTCTGAAACATGATTCCGCTCAAAAAGCCCGAGATGCAAGGCGTGAAATTTTCCAGGCAGGAGACGTATTTATCGTACGTCGCATGGGCTGAAAAATTGAAGCAACGCCGCAGATTGGATTTTTCAGCGAAATCATTACTATATTCAAAAGGAGCTGCCATGGCTGCTTTACAATTAGAACCTCTTTTTACCTCCAAGATATTCTGCAAGACCTTTTCAACATCGAATATGACGGTGGAAGTTGCAGGAAACCTCATTCGGGCAATATGGAATGAGGAACTTTCAAAACAGGTGAATACAGCCGAAGAAGACCTGTTCATAGAGGTCAGAAAGAAGACAAAAGAATTACCAATTCTGGAAAAGAAGGTCTCACACCTCCTCTCCACTGAGTTTCATCTGGACGCTGATGGCCCTATCCAACTCAGACTTATTAAGAAAAAGCACTATCAGTTGCACCTTTCCACATCTTTTCATTACACGCCCAAGGTAGTCATGATCTCGGAAAACGAGAGGCGTCATCACCTGAAATGGATGGATATTGACTGGGAACATGTACAGCGAGAGGTAGAGATATCATCAGGGCTCGATTGGAAAAAGGATATAGATATTTTTCTGCACGTAATTAGATGGCCGGAGCCGTCTACAGGCCTTAAAGAACAGGAATGGCTCCATACAGGCCTCTCCAATCACGCCATAGTCCTTGGGGCCTTAAAAGAGGTCTCTCTGATAATAGCACCTAAAACGTACATAGAAAAAACTTATCTAACCAATCACCAAATCACCAAATCACCAAATCACCCAATTCTTAAGACCTTATTCAGGCTCGTTTTCAAACTGCCGGAGGTCGTCCGGGAATTGGCTTTTCTGGATTTTGAGATAAATCCTTCTTTCCCATTCATGGAACTAAAACGGGAGATCTGGGAAGGAGACACTATACAGCTTAGGGCGTGGTGGAACATACCTGATAAATGCTGGAAGAGGGTAGAAAAAGATTTGCTGGCTCCTAAGGGGCTGGACTGGAAAGACATAGATATCTGCATACAGCTCAACCAATTCGAACCCCATCCTATATTCCAAAGCACAAACTGGCTGTTCACAGATATCCAGGATGGAAACGCCTATCAGGCTGCCCTGATAATAAGACCAAAAAAAAAGGGCGAGAAGGATCTGAGCCCTGCTGTTATTATATCCAATATAGCCGGCGTTCCTGCAAAGCCGGATCAAATCGTTTTATTGCCCATTGATGAAGGGCGAATTTTTACTTACTGGCACCTTGACAGGGAAAGGCTGGCAAAACGTCTTGATGCCCTTTCAGGGGGCGACCACGGAAAAGTACGCACGTATATCAGGGTATTTCATGATTGGGCAGGAGGCCTGCATCATCACATGGACGTAGAAGTACATCTGGATTTTTCAGACAACTGGTACCTTCAAGCCGCGCCGGACAGAATTTACAGGGTACAACTTGTTGCCATCTCAGATCAGGGGAAGATTGAGTCTCTCACTGATGCATCAAATTCGGTACAGACAAACAGGGTATCCCCGGGTGGTAATCCGGTATCATACAAAGAAATTGACTTGAAAATTGGACATCCCACCCAACGTGAACTCAAGTCTGTCATGGGGTCAGCTAAGCACTCAATAGGACTTGAGCTTCTCCATTTGCACGCACATCTGCCATACTTCAGGCGGAGAGTAGTATATGGCACGTCAGGCATATGGCAGCCCATGGGCTTTCCTGAAGAGTGGTTTCACGAGGCGATTCGAGAGACATACGTTCCTCTTATTTTGACCTTTGAACGTTTGAAGTCAGAAGGGGTGGATTTCCGCATTTCAATGGATATCTCGCCGACCCTTACAAATATGATGAGATGTCCCCTGCTCCAGGAAGAATTTCTGAAATACATGGAGGCCCACATAAGCCTTGCCAGGGCGGAAGTGGACCGGACTGGGCGAGAGGCCTATGGTTATCATGAGACCGCCTGGATGCATCTCAACCGTTTTCTGGAAGTAAGAGACTGCTTTATGAGATACAAAGGGGACCTTACAAAGGCGTTAAAAAAGTTACAGGACGAGGGCTACATAGAGATCTCCACCTGTGGAGCTAACCATGCCTTTCTACCCTTCTTTACAGCATTTCCTGAATCTGTCAGAGGACAGATTCAGACCGCAGTCCTTGATTACAGAGACGTTTTTGGCAGGGATCCAATGGGCATATGGTTGCCTGAATGTGCTTATGTGCCGGGTATAGAAGATTTCCTGGAAAAGGCCGGCCTTCATTACTTTTTTACTGAAACCCATGCAGTCTTGCATGCAGACTCCCCTGCTACTTTTGGCACCCACGCACCGGTATATCTCAAAGGGAGCAATGTCGCTGCCTTTGCCAGAGATCCTGAGACAGGAAGACAGGTGTGGAGCGGTGAGGAAGGTTATCCCGGCGATCCCGACTATCTGGAGTTTCATATCAGAGGCGGCCCCTTGAAGTACAATCGAATTACCAGCCGAAAAAGCGACTACAAAGAGCCCTATGTCAGGGCATGGGCCCTTGAGAAGGCAGCCAAGCACGCCCAGCACTTCATGGAGTCAAGAAATTTCCGCTTCCAATACATAAAAAACTGGTTCTGGAAAAAACCTTTGGTAGTGGCCATGTACGACGCAGAGCTATTTGGCCATCACTGGTACGAGGGTACGGACTTTCTCTATTATTTGCTAAAAAAGCTCTACTACAATCAGAGTGAGACGGAGTTGATTACACCCAGTGCTTACCTGGCCCGTTATCCCAGAAATCAGGAAGTATTCATCACTCCCTCATCCTGGGGCGACAAGGGGACTTTTGACAGGTGGATATACGGCTCTGTATCATGGATGTACAAACACTCCCACGAGGCTATCAGAGAGCTAGGAGCCATGGCCTCTGATCTCAAAGCCAACAGACAAGACGACCAACTTGCAAAACGGATAGTCAGCCAGGCAGCAAGAGAAGTGCTCCAGTCCATGAACAGCGATATTCCTTTTGTAATTTCTAACGGTCATTTTGTAGACCGCATGAAGGAATTCTTTTTCGAAGATCTGGAACGGTTCTGGATACTGGCAAATCTTTACAGGAATGGTGGTGACAGGCCTGATCTCACGGCATGCAGATTACAAAGGCTTGAGATGGAAAACCCCATCTTTCCCAAAATTGATCCCTATGCTTTTGCTTAGTGGCTCTTTCAATCCCGCCTTATCAGAATTATTTGTCCTTCGTGATTTAATAGTATAATGTACCCCGAAACAGGACATGAAGATGGAATCGACAACCAAGATTTTTGAAAGGCCATTTGAGAAACTCCTGGAAGAATCTGTCCGGATTCATGGGCATCTGTGTGCCGGTCAGGTCCTTGGGGTGCGGCTTGCCATACTGGGATTACGTCTGCTGGGCATAGATGATCCAAAGGGTGAGGACCGCAAGTCTTTTATGGTCTATGTGGAAATTGACCGGTGTGCCACTGATGCCATACAATCTGTTACCGGATGTTCCCTTGGAAAACGCTCTTTGAGATGGGTGGACTATGGGATAATGGCAGCGACCTTTGTGCACTTGAAGACAGGTAAGGCTTTCAGGATAGTCGCCAAAGAAGAGTCAAGAGAGCTTTCACGGAAGTATTGCCCGGAAATAGAGGACAAGTACAGGTGTCAATTGAAGGCCTATAAGCTGATGAGTGATGATGAGCTCTTCAAGGTACAGGAAGTCAGAGTGGAAGTGCCTGCCTCTGACCTGCCAGGAAGACCAATCAGAAGGGTGCAGTGTGAGTCCTGTGGTGACTATGTGCAGGACTGCAGGGAAGTGGAGAAGGACGACGGCAAGGTGTTATGTCGAGCCTGCGCACACGGTGCTTACTATAAGGTTTTGTAAGAGGACCGAAGGTATTCGAATGGGCTTAAAGATAGTTTCTGTAACCAATGCAGTGGGGATGGTCCTCCCCCATGATATGACTGAGATAATCCCTGGGGGAAAAAAAGGTCCTGCCTTCAAAAAAGGTTATGTGATTAAGGATAGCGACATATCCCATTTGCAGCGCATGGGGAAAAATCACATCTACGTGTTGGAGCTCTCAGGGAATGAACTACATGAAGATGAAGCAGCGCTTACCATGGCACAGGCTATAGCCGGTCCTGGCATTGAATATGACAACCAGCCATCTGAAGGCAAAGTAGGTTTTCGCGCAGAGGCAAAAGGTCTGTTACAGGTAGACTGCCGGAACTTGTTGGCCTTTAATCTTCTTGGGGAGGTAATGCTGGCCACTTGCCATGATAACACAGTGGTCAAAAAGGGCGATCTTGTGGCCGCAGGCAGGGCAATACCGTTTGTGGTGCCTAAGCCGGTAGTGGATGAGGCGGTGTCCATCGCCTCAAATGCTGGCGGGCTCATCAGAGTCCTGCCCTGGAAAATTCGAAGAGGTGCCGTTTTAGTTACGGGTCAAGAGGTATTTGAGGGTCGCATAAAGGACGCCTTCGGCCCAATAATGAAGGAAAAACTTAAGGACTACGGCGTTGATGTGCTATCGGTTTCTTTGGTCCCTGATGATGTGGGGATAATCCTGGAAGAGATAAAAAAAGCCCTTGGGCTGGGGGCCGAGTTGATACTATGTACAGGAGGAATGTCAGTTGACCCGGATGACGTGACCCGTGTGGCAATCAGGGAAGCCGGTGCAACGAATATAGTGTATGGTAGTCCGGTTTTACCAGGGGCCATGTTTCTGGTGAGTTATATCGGGGATGTGCCTGTCCTTGGGATTCCGGCCTGTGCCATGTATTTCCGCACCACAGTATTGGATCTGGTGCTTCCCAGGATATTGGCAGGTGAACGCATAGACCGGGAAAAAATTGCGGCCCTGGGCCATGGTGGACTATGTTTTAGCTGCAAGACGTGTAATTATCCACTGTGTCCTTTTGGCAAAGGGTGAAAAAATAACATAGACGGATGCCAGCCATTAGCTGTCAGCCGTTAGCTATTAGGTAAAATTATGTATAAAAACGGACTGTTAAGCTAAAACATAACGGCTAATAGCTAATCGGATAGGTCATATTTTTTGAGGTATATTACTCCTAAAAGTGTAAACTATTTTTGGCTTGCTATGAAGGATGCCGATAACTCTACTGAAGTATATTGTAGGTTGGGTTAAGCTGTCGGTCTGTAACTAATTTTGTTGGGTTCGCTAATTTTGTAGTGATTTCAGTCAGAAAATAGTCTCTAATTCATAATTTTTTAAGGATACCGGTATGTTCATACTAAGCAACTTTATGCATTCTATCGCCACCATCGTCGACATTGTTCTCAATCTCTACATATGGATATTGATTGCCAGGGCCATCTTGTCCTGGGTCAATCCTGATCCCTATAATCCCATAGTAAAATTTTTGTATAACATAACCGAACCTTTAATGTACCGGGTTCGACGCATACTTCCTTTACAGTTTGGGGGAATTGATTTAACCCCTATGGTGATCATTATCGCAATAATCTTTTTGCGTAGTTTTATCGTGCCGACACTTCATCAGTTGGCCTATCAGATTTCTTAAAGGTGTTATATGAGTCTCTCCCCGAACGAAATACTTGAGAAGGAATTCCGCTCCAGATTCCGGGGTTACGATTCCGACGAAGTAGACTCTTTTCTTGAGGAAATAAGTGAGATTATGACTTCTCTGATTAAAGAGAAGAATGCCCTGAAGGACCAATTGATTGCATATAAGGGTCAATTGGCAGATATGAAAAAGAGGGAAGAGGATTTCAGGGATGCCCTGACCTCGGCTCACAAGTTATCAGAGAAAATGAAGTCACAGGCCGAAAAAGATGTAGAGCTCATGCATGAGAGGGCAAAACTGGATGCAGAGCGTATAGTTGCTGATGCCCATCAGGAGGCCGTTCAATTGGAGGAGCGAATAATGGGGCTCAGACGTATTCAGAGGGAGACTGCATATAAAATACGCTCTGTTCTCGAGGGCTATCTGAGGGTCATAGACGAGGAGGCCTTGCCGCCGGAGGAGGTCGATCAGACATTAAACCTTGCGGCATCTGAAATGAGAGCTATTCAGGAGGTCCCCGGTGATCTGTCTGAAGAGATGAATACTGTTTCCGGTAATACAGAGGAGACAATCGCAGTAAACATGCCTTTTTCACCTGATATTCTGGGGAAATCCGCCAATGAAGAAGGGCATGAGACTGATTCCTGGGAGGAGAAACCAGGACAGGGTCCAAAGCTGGACTGAAATAATCTGAAAGCTCAAAGAACTGTCGTAATCAACGCTTTTGGGCTTTCAGCTTATCTGCGTATTCAGTAAGGTTTCGTAAAAATGTCTGAGCAACTCCTTTACTTCATCAATTGATTTAGTGTTATTCAGGGATTTTCTGAATAGCGCACTCCCGTGAAGGCCTTTGGTGTACCAGGCCAAGTGTTTTCGGGAAAGCCACAACCCCACTGGAAGTCCATAGAAGTCAACAATGTGCTCAAAATGTTTTTTTGCTACGGCATATTGATTGTCAAGACCTGGAGGTCTTTTGTCCTCGCCTGTTTTCAGGAAATGGAGTGTCTGATCGAATAACCAGGGCCTTCCAAGGGCACCTCTTCCTATCATGATCCCGTCCGCCCCTGAGACATCAAGGCAAAGGCTTGCATCCTTCGGACTTTGGATGTCACCGTTTGCAATTACAGGAATAGACACAGCCTCCTTTACTTCTCTGATTGCCGGCCAGTCAGCTTTTCCAGAGAACATCCGGCTGCGGGTCCTGCCATGGACCGTAACAAGGGAAGCGCCGGAATCCTGGGCGATTTTGGCAATTTTGGCTGCATTTATGCTTCTGTGATCCCAACCCAGACGGATCTTGACAGTAACAGGTACACTAACCGCTTTTACAATTGCCTCTATGACCTTTCCAACCAGCACCTCATCACGCATTAGGCTTGCACCGGCCCCGGTCTTTACAATTTTACGCTGTGGACACCCCATATTTATGTCAATTATTGCTGCGCCAAGGGACTCGTTAATCCGGGCGGCTTCAGCCATGACAACCGGGTCTGATCCTGAGATCTGCACCGCCAGGGGAAATTCCTTTTCAGCAGTGCCGGCCATGCGGACAGATCGAACGCTGTTACGTATAAGGGCTTGGGAAGCTATCATCTCACTTATTACTAATCCCGCCCCGAAGGATCCGGCAAGGCACCTGAAAGGATAGTCCGTAATCCCTGCCATCGGGGCAAGGAACACAGGATTGGGCAGAACCACCGAGCCTATTTTTAAGGTTTGTAGATCATGATTTTTAACCATTTTTTTTATGATCCTGATAGAACGCGGCATCCTTCATTCTGTAGTTTACACTTTTCGAGGTTGGTTTTTTAGTCATCCATTTTAAATATCGAACCGCAGAACAAGGAACCGGAGAATTTCGAAGGTATTATTTCGACATTCGATATTTCTTGTTCGATATTCTGCGGTTCAAAAAAATAAAAAGTGTAAACTACTTTTGGGATGATATGAAGGATGCCTAGAACGCTAATATTTCAATTCATATAAATTTACAATAAGGGTCATATCATGACAAACCAAAAAGTCCTCGTGGTAGACGATGAAGAAGATATCCCGGAGCTACTGATTTATTTCCCTCCCTCCAGGCCCTTAGGAGCCAGGCAATTAATTCTGGAATTATTGACGAATTAACATGGGAAAAAGGGATAGAGGTAGATTATATTTGCGACTATTCACTAGATTCCTGCTTTCGCAGGAATGACGGGCAGTTATATCCAAATGTCATTCCGGCGAAAGCCGGAATCTAGACATCTTACCCGGAGTTATTGAGAAGTTACGCGGCTTGTGAGCCCTGACGTTGTCTTCTTTATTCTCTGCTTGCCTTAAAAATGATGGACCCAGCGAAGATTGAACCGGGTTCCATCAGGACGATTTTCAGCACAGGATTCAAAATAGGTATTGAAAAAAAGATGATCATTTTGGGAAAAATGATAGAGCAATCCAGGACCGATTCCCAGAACCCGCTCCCTGGAATTGGAAACATCATTACCATCCATCTCGGTATCAGTAATTTGTTTAAGGTAATAACCGTTGATTCCAATCCTTAGACGTTTTTCAAGAATTTCGTAGGCCATGGTAAAATTTGCATGAATAGCTTGACCAGCTCGTGTGTCGTCGGCTCCCGAGGCCCATCTTCCGGGGTCATTGTTTTTGCTATTCCAGAGGTAATGAATACGTGTGCTTGCTGTCAATTTTGGGCTAAGAAATAGAGTGCATGCCCAGTAAGGATTGAATGAAAAAAAATTGCTGCCGGGATTGAGTTCTTTGTTTTGGCTATACTCTCCTGTGGGGAATATCATCTGAAACTCTATCCTGTGCATAAAAATTGGTCCATTTTTTCCCATAATAGGATCCCATTGCAAAAAAGGACCGATAAGAATATCTCCTAAGCCAGAACCATTGTCCTGGGGAAAGGCGGAATTAGAAGTATCATAGTCCAAATCAAGAGCCACAACGGGAATAATAACATCAAGCCCCCATTTGCCACCTAAAAATATATCCTGATTCGACTGGTAGATGAACTGTGAAAGGCTGATCCAGGCATTTAAATCTTCATCTGCAAATGAGGGCAGAGCACTATCGCCATCCTGGTCAGTGAAATGTTCTGAATGCCAATACTGAAGGTACTGTGTGAAGTAAAATCCCGGTCCGGCAGGAGGGCCTCCGTCAAGAAAGCTTGTAAATCCCAGATTGACCGCTGGTAAATCATAGGCCTGGGACGTTGTACCCGGCATTATCATTATCACTACAAAAAACAAAAAAGATATCATATTGCGTCGTATCATATTCAAATCCCTTCTCGCATCACGATTTTTCTTTCTTCCTCTGTTTCGCCTGTTCAATCAAGTTTACCAGGCTTTCAACTTTAGGTCTTGGGAGAGCAAATATTCGGTCAAGCTCTTCATTCGAGTAATGGTCTTCCAGAAACTTATTGATATCCATCCGCTTGTGCCAGCAACCGATTATCCATCCACAAGGAAACATGTTATTCTCGGAACGGCAGAACTTAAAATTGACGTCGCCGCCTACCCTGGGGCATCGAATTATCTTATCATCGTACTGTTCAATCATTTTTTTTGCCCTCTATGGTAAAAAGACGCACCCACAGTTCTTAATGCTGTAAGTGCGCCGCCAAGACATCGTTCTCAAGTCGGTATCTTGGGCAGATCGGCCAGGGCCTTCTTTACGTCTTCCTCGGGATAAGCATAATTCACCAGCTCACCTGACAGGTACCTATCATAGGCGGCAAGGTCAAAGTGCCCATGCCCGCTGTGGGCTATCAGGATTGTTTTTGCTTCGCCGGATTCTTTGCATTTAAGGGCTTCATCAATGGCCACCCTGATATTGTGACATGGCTCAGGTCCTGAAATAATTCCCTCGGTGCGGGCAAATTGTATCCCGGCCTCAAAGGTAGGAAGCTGGACCGTGGCTACGGCCTCAACCAGACCCAGTTCACGAAGGTGACATATAATGGGCGCCATCCCATGATAGCGCAATCCGCCGGCATGGACCGGGGGCGGAATAAAACCGTGGCCCAAGGTATGCATTTTGAGCAGAGGAGTCATCCCGACCGCGTCACCAAAGTCATATGCATATAATCCCCTGGTCACGGTAGGGCAGCTTTCAGGCTCAACACAGATGATGCGCAGATCCGGCTTTTCCCCGCTGATCTTATCTCTGATCCAGGGTAGGAATTGGCCGGCGTAGTTAGAGCCCCCGCCAATGTTACCCACGATAATATCGGGATAGGCATCTGCCATCTCCATCTGCTTCCTTGTCTCCTCCCCTATGATGGTCTGGTGGAGCAGGACATGGTTGAGCACACTGCCCAGAGAGTAGTGGGTGTCATCACGACTCAAGGCCTCCTCTACTGCTTCACTTATGGCGAGTCCCAGGCTGCCGGGACAATCGGGCCATCTCTCCAGCATATCTCTTCCTGCTTGGGTTTCCGTGCTGGGGCTGGGTATACACTTGGCCCCCCAGACCTCCATTGCTATTCGGCGATACGGCTTCTGGTCGTAACTGATCCTGACCATATAGACCTTGATTTCCACATCAAAGAACGCACCGGACATGCTCAGGGCACTTCCCCACTGCCCGGCGCCGGTCTCGGTAACTATGCGTTTGATGCCTTCCTTCATGTTATAATAGCACTGGGCTGTAGCACTATTGGGCTTATGGCTTCCGGCCTGGTTTGTTCCTTCATATTTGTAAAAAATCTTTGCAGGCGTGTCCAATGCCTTCTCCAGACGATATGCCCGGTGCAACACTGTCGGCCGCCAGGTACGGTATATATCCTGCACTTCCTCGGGGATCTCAATCCAGCGCTCGGTGCTTACCTCCTGCATAATACACTCCATGGGAAATAGCGGAGCCAGATCATCAGGGGTTACCGGCTGGCCCGTTCCTGGGTGCAAAACCGGTGGTAAGGGCTCCGGCAAATCGGCCTGGATGTTATACCAGTGAGTCGGCATATCCTTTTGGTCAAGAAAAAACATTGCTCTCTTCATTCTTTCTCCTTGTCTTTGTACTGTCAGTTTTTCGTTGAAAATTTGGGCTCGTAGACAAATATTGAAGGCTACTATTCAATATAATCGCTTTGCGATTTCATATGGTGAAGTCCGCAAGCCAAAATCCCATTGAATGGGAGTATCGCCACCAAAAAACCATTGAAATGTATATAGTAGCCAGAGGTATTTGTACAATATAGGAATCGCAATTGCCCAGCAAAACGTCTGTGAAATTAATGTGTTCGGCGCTTAAAGTCAAAGGGAATTTTCTCATATTGCATCCAGGTATTTATTTCTATCCTCCATAAAGCCCTTGTATATCCGGTACAGTTCTGTCTCTTCGTAATCAACCTGTTTAACCGGCACATGGTCGAAGCTGTAAATTTTTGCCCCAGGACATGCCAGGAGGATTGGAGAATGAGTGGCGATGATAAATTGGGCATGCCCGGCCTGGCCCATGTCCTTGAGCAACGCAAGCAAATCCAATTGGCTTTTCGGTGAGAGAGCTGTCTCCGGTTCGTCCATAAAGTAAATCCCTTTAATTTTGTAGCGAGCCTTAAAAAACGACATAAGGGACTGGCCGTGGGATTGAGTCAGTAAAGATTTCCCCCCAAAATACTCAAGTGATCCAGGATCTGCCGCTGCCCATTCGTCCAATATTTGGGCAAAATTCCGGAATACCTGGGATGCAAAAAATGACCCGTGTACAGGACCATCAGTCCATTCGACATCAATAGCCTCATACAGCCTTTGCTCATATAAGTTGACTTTCAAGCGTTTTCTCTCAATGCGTCCCCATATATATATGCCGCATTTATGAGTTATGGCTTCAAGCAAAGTCGATTTTCCGGTTCCATTTTCTCCTACAAAGAATGTCACTGGCGAATCGAACAAAATGCTTTTTGTCTCATAAAAAATGTTCAGGTTAAAAGGATAGTGTTCTGTTGTAGGAAATTTTTCGGGATGAAGATTGACTCTCTTCATATGCATACCAATATCTCCAAACGTTTAAATCAGCAGCGTGCTCCAGCGCGCGGGCTGAATTTGTCTTTAGACTTTATGAAATTCCCAATAGTTTCAGGCCATCACGAAAAAGAACAATTGCTAATATACATAATAATAAACCAAGAAAACGCATTATGTAGATGTATGCATTGCCGGCTAAAAATGATCTGGACTTGCCAACTAATAAAGCTATCATAATTTTTGATCCAACAAGCAAGGCATAAAAACTGCCGATGAAAGCAAGAGGAGCAAAAATGCCTTGGTTCATTGCTTTGGTTACTATTGGCGCCCCGACACTAAACCAAAATAGATAAGGATGAGGGTTTAAGGCATTGGCTAGTATTCCTTTTGTCAATGAGTTGGGCCTAATCCTCTGAGAGTTCAGTTCTATTCCTTTCGTATGTATACTTTGATAACCCAGACATAAGATAAAAAAACCACCCATGCATGAAATAATTCCTAACACGTTATGGAAATTGGATAACTTTACCAATATGAATAAAGTTAAAATGATAATTGGCAAGTCAGTGATAATTGGAGCAAGAGCGACCTTAAAACCAGCTTTTATATTGTGTTGAAGAGTTTCAGAAATTACAAGGGCAAGAAGTGGTCCCGGGGCAAAACCTGCTGATATGCCTAATATAGATCCTATAGCCAAGAAATTTACCATTGAAGATGATATTGCTCGATTAGATTCATCAGACATTAATCCCGATTTTATTTTCCAGCGAACGCTACAGTAACCCGCCTGGAGTGACGCTCGCGCTCGACCCGATCCTGTTGAGCCGGTTGTGTACGCCCGGCATGGGCGTAAACCCCGCTATTCTACTTTCAGTTCAGGATAACGAAAGTACCTGCCGAAGGCAAGCGCTGCTCACGACCAATGGCGTGAGTATCGCGCTCCAGCACATCCAAGTCCCCGGTTTTGGCTATCTCCCAGATCATATGCATATGTTCTCGGTTAAGCCTTCTCAATTCGCCGAACATTTCGTCTGTTTTCATCGTTTTGCCCTTACCCTTTCATGCTCATAGGCTTCGTAGAATCGCCCTCTTTGCCGTCGGTCAAACGGCACTAACTACCATGGCCCTTTTGAGGTAATAGATCTAAGATTACCTGGTTTGACAACCGGATGCATTCCACCTATATTTATACCTGATGTTGTACTATTGTATAAAAAGAGGTGAATCATGCAGAGCGCCACTCTTCATATAAAGGTAAAACCGGAAGTTGCAAAAGGATTGAAGGCCTTATCAAGGAAAAGGAATACCTCTGTGGGAGAACTTGTCAGGCAGGCTGTCATATCAAGTTATCAACTTGAACTTATTTCTTCTCTTAATACCCGTCAGAAACGTGCACTTGAGGCATATCAAGGCGGCTACATCAGTCTGTCCAGGCTCGCTGATGAAATGGGAATGAATATATGGGATATAAGGACTTGGCTGCAGGAGCATAATATCCCGCAGAACAACTCATTTCTCGAAGAGGATGTAAGGAATGCGTAGGAGAAAATGGACATTTGATACTGTTGTCCTCAGTAATTTTCTCCTGTCAGATTCGCTGTTCCTTATTGAGAAACGCTATAACGGGAAAGGATTTATTACCAGCGAGGTATATGGTGAACTTTCCGCCGGATTTACCTCATATCCTCAACTCCAACATGTGGACAAATTTCTTGATAGCGGAGCTTTTGAGCTTACTTCGCTATCAAGAAAAGAACTCAAAATCTACAAGCAGCTCATAGGCCACCTGGGTCGAGGTGAAGCCTCTTGTATCGCTATTGCTGATAATCGAAACACAATAATGGTTTTAGACGATCGTGCCGCAAGAAGCCAGTGTATACAGATGAACATCCCGGTCACAGGAACAATAGGCATTCTCAAAACTTCCGTAATAGGTGGTCTTCTGACCACTGCTAAGGCAGATAAAATACTCCCAAAAATGGTTGAAAAAGGTTTCTATTCCCCGGTCAGGAGCATGGCGGATATAACATAGCCAGCGCACGATTTTTCGAGAGCAGATATTTACCATCTCGAGCATGAAAACTCGCCACCCGCTCGCTGTGCTCACTCGACACACGCAGACGAACACAGACTCGGGGCATCCCTTGACGGGCTTATCCAGCCGTTAGTGGAGAAACGCTTGAGAGAGGCATTTAAGACAGCAGACCTTCAGACTTCTCACCGAAGATCTCAGCACTGAAGATATTGATCTGTGTTTTTGGATCTTTCCAGCAGCCAGAGGCCAGACCTGCCTTCATACAGGTCTGATCCAGAAAAGTAAGCCTGTCCCACCCATTTTTTGTAGCTACCTGAGGCAACAGCACACCGCGAAAGGGTTCCTGAATGATATATATCCCGTGGGTACCTATCTTGATTTTATTTATATCAGTTATCGGCATCAGGGGAATGAGTGCGGATATCTCCAAATCTATCTCCTTAAATTCAGAGGAATGGAGTGGACGAAATCTTAGATCTTTAAAACCTGCTGATATGGCCATGTCACCAACTACTTCGTACAGGGGTCTGTTTGCTGAAAAGGTCCCGATACATCCCCTGAGCTGGCCATGTTTGTGAATTGTTACAAATGCCCCCCTGTGTTCGAGGAGATTTGGATTTGTCACCCCGGGAAGACTGAAAGGAAGGCCTGCCAGTTCTGTCTCTATGGCCTGTCTTGCCATTTTGAGTAACAATCGTCTTTCAGGGTCGGTGAGCTTCCCCTTTTCCATGCTCACAGTCTCCAGTACCTGATAGTCTTTTCCTTAAAATCATCAGGGTGATAAAAATCCTTTACGTCTATTACCACGCCCCTGTCAGGAGTGAGCATGTCTTTTATTACTGAAACCCCAGCTTCCACATATGTTTTGTGGGCTACTGCAAGTATGACCGCATCAACATTGGCAGGCAGGTCCTTCAGTAAACGAATGCCATACACGGATTTGGCCTCTTGCGGATCGGCCATGGGATCATGTACCAGGGGTTCAATGCCATACTCCCTGAATTCGTGAATGATATCTATCACTCTGGTATTTCTTATATCAGAACAATTTTCCTTGAATGTAAGCCCGAGTATAACGACCCGGGCCCCTTCCACCCGCACCCTGGCATGGATGAGTTCCTTGACCGTCCTCTGCGCAACATATGAGCCCATTGAATCGTTGATGCGGCGCCCAGCCAGAATGACTTCGGGATGGTATCCTGTTTGCTGGGCACAATAAGTGAGGTAGTAGGGATCAACTCCAATGCAATGGCCGCCTACCAGACCAGGTGTAAAGGAGAGGAAGTTCCATTTCGTGCAAGCGGCCTCCAGCACTGATTGTGTATCAATATCAAGGCGATTGAAAATAATGGCCAGTTCGTTCATAAGGGCAATGTTGAGATCCCGCTGTGTATTTTCTATGACCTTGGCTGCTTCAGCCACTTTTATGCTCTCCGCCCTGTATACCCCCGCGTCCACTATAAGTTCATAAGTGCTTGCCACTTCTTCCAGTGTATCCTGATCTTGAGCTGCCACAACTTTTACTATATTGGCCAGAGAGTGTTCCCTGTCTCCGGGATTTATCCGTTCAGGAGAGTAGCCAACCTTGAATCCCTCACCACACTTGAGTCCGGAGACCTTTTCAAGGATATGACCACATGTATCCTCAGTCACACCTGGATATACTGTTGACTCGTATACTACAATAGTTCCATGCTTCATGTTTTTCCCGACTATTTCCGAAGCAGAAACAAGGTGCCTGAGGTCAGGCTGCTTGTTGGCGGTAATCGGAGTAGGTACAGCTACAACGACCATGTCTGTCTCTTTTATGGCGGCAGGATCGTTTGTAAAGCTGAGATGCACCGCCTGCTCGAAGTCTTCGCGGTCAACTTCTGCAGTAGGATCAATGGCTTTTCTGTAACTAATTATTTTGTCTTCGGATATGTCAAAGCCGATGGTTTTTATTTTCTTGCCAAAGGCTATTGCCAGAGGGAGTCCAACGTAACCCAATCCTGCTATTGCTACTGAATTTGCCGCCATGTTATAAATACTCCTTATTAAGGATTTAATATATATCGAGCAGAATGTTATAAATGTTAAATAAAAATGATATCAGAAAGACTATGGCCTTGGCAAGTAAGTCGTGTCAATTTACTCAAGTTTCCAGCAGGAATGGAGAATAATCGCGGATCTTGAAAAAATATTCAGCCTGTTAAAAAGTAATTTTTTTCTGGAAAAATCGGTCCTTATTTTAGGCCTTCTGTTGGTGTGTTTCGTAAGTTACTACGCTACCAGAAGATATCTAATTCAGGGGCTATATTATATCTTTCGCCGGACAGAATATAAATGGGATGATATCCTTATTGAAAAAGGCATATTTAACCACCTGGCCTACCTGGCCCCTGCCATTGTGCTCTATTACGGCGTGGATCTTTTCCCCTCCATTACTGAGCCTGCAAAGAGAATTATCGGCGCGTATGTCTTTCTCAATATTATTTTGTGGTTTGGTAAATTATTGACTGCCGGGGAGGCCATATACAATACATATTCCATATCAAAAAAATATGCAATTAAGGGATCTGTTCAGATATTAAAGATAGTTCTTTATATATTAGGTCTAATAATAGCAATTAGTCTGCTTATAGATAAGTCCCCATGGGTACTTCTGAGTGGAATAGGTGCTATCACCGCTGTACTTCTCTTTATATTTAAAGATACCATATTATCATTTATGGCAAGCATGCAAATATTAATGGATGATATGGTCAGGGTTGGTGACTGGATAGAGATGCCCAAGTATGGAGCCGATGGTTCTGTCGTAGATATGGCGCTTCATACAGTAAAGGTTCAGAACTGGGATAATACAATAACTACTATTCCGACCTACAAGTTGATAGAAGATTCCTTTAAGAACTGGCGTGGTATGAGTGACTAAGGAGGCAGGCGCATTAAGCGTTCTATTTTAATAGACCAGTCCAGTATTCGATTTTGCGATGATACGATGATTGAGAAATTTGAAAAGATACAGATATTGAATGAATACGTCAGACGTAAAAAAGCAGAACTGGATGCGTACAATAAGAAGCATGGTATAGACACCAGCCAGGTCGTAAATGGCAGGAGGATGACTAATGTGGGAAGCTTCAGGGCCTATGTGATAGCATATCTCCGCAACCACCCGAAGATTCGACAAGACCTGACCTTTCTGGTGCGTCAACTGGCCCCTACATCTGAGGGTCTGCCTCTTGAGATTTACGTATTTTCGAACGATATTGTCTGGGCGAACTATGAGGCAATCCAGGCGGATATTTTCGACCACATACTGGCCGTGGTGCCGGAATTTGGCCTCAGGGTCTTCCAAAAACCGTCAGGATACGACCTTGGTAGGATATCCGGGTTAGGCATACAATGACATATGATATAGAGAAAAGACAAAGATCTGGAAATTTCACAGATGTTTAGGGGTCAAGACCTAACAATTCAATATTTGAGCCGTTTATCACACAAGGTCGATTTTTTTTAATTTTTGATTGACTGGCTGTAATCAGGATTTATTGTTTTAATAATAACTATCTTTTTAAAATACACCAATTACGGAGAGGAGAAAAGACCTATGATCCCTGTTATTTGTCGTCTTGAAGACTTGATTCAGATGGCCCAAGAAGGAAAGAAGGTAGAGGGAGATGTTGTCCTCCACAAGATACCTATCAGTCTAAAGATACATCCGGAGGCAGGAATAACCGAAGACCAGGAGGCTTTCTTGCTCAATGCTGCATATCGTTTTCATGCAGAAGGCATGACTTATTCAGTCAGCAAAAATTATGTCACGGTCTTACCCACCGCGTCCGTGGATGTTGCCCACAGCAATCGTGCCATCGCAAATGACCGTCTCAAGGCAGACTATAAACGCTTAAGTACTGCGGGCATATCAGTGGGAAAAAAATATTTCGAGTAGTCACACAGAGCCTGGAAGCCATCTGCCTGCTCCTGTATATGGTAACAGCCATAGCGCTTTCGAGTAATGTAAGACTCTGGCCAAGGAGTTGGTTTTTTCAATCCATTAACCTTGCTCTGAGCTCCCTAAAACACAGAGGACATGCCGGAATCCTCCGGCACGTCCCTTATCAGACCTTTCTGGAGCCTAAATCCTAAATCGCCCAAAAGTGATCTCCCCTCAACCTCTGGAAAAATGTCTTTTAGCAGAAACTCTCTCATGGTTTGATTTCCATTATAAAATACTTGCAGTACATTGCAGTCGGAAAACGAGTTATTAGTATTATTAAAAGCAATTCATCCATATTACGAGTATGATTCATGAATCTTACTAACTGGATCTGCTCCGGGTATTATTTCTGACAGGGACTCCTGTTGCCGTTTAGGGCAGCAAAAGCCATAATTTGCTAATATAAGGAGGATAAAAATGGACCGTCACATTGAAGCCTTTAATATAACGTTGCTGCCAGAGTGGGAGGAAAAAATTGACGAGGAAATCGACAAAATACAGAAGCACCATCCCGGCATTGTGCATCACCTTCACATATCCTTAATCGGGACTAAACACCATCGCCTTGGCCTTTTTGAGGTACATATGGTAGCTTCAGTGCCAAAAGACACGCTTGCAATCAAGCACAAGGGCGAAAAGGTAAGACCACTGATCGTTTCGTGTTTTGATGTCCTGGACCGTCAACTCAGAGAGTACAATCGCGAGCGACAAGGAATGGTAAAATACCATGAAGGCCACCCTGTTGGTATTGTTAGAGAGATCCTGTCTGACGAAGGCTACGGCATTATCGAAAACCCGGATGGCGAAGATATTTACTTTCATCGTAATGCTGTCAAGGATATGGCATTTGATGATCTCGCCGAGGGTGATTCAGTGATGTATGCAGAAGAAAAGGGAGAGAAGGGTCTCCAGGCCATCTGGGTACGGCGTTCTTAAAGAAGAGCTTTTCAAGTGAATTAGGCAAAAAAAGCAAAATTATAGATAAAGGCAAAAAAGTTGTTAAACTATGGAAAAGACTCACTACCATTTTTCAAAAATTGCGCACGAATACGAAGAGTTAAGAACTACGGATATTGAATCAATCTTATTCATAAAAAATAAACTGAGAAATTTAACGAAAATTATAGGAGCAGATATTGGTTGTGGAGGAGGAAGATATGATATAGAATTATTTAATCATATCGGCAAAGGTCTCTATCTCATTTGCATTGATTATAACGAAAATATGTTGAGAAGGCTTGATAAGAATTTAAAGGAACATAATATAAAAGAGTTCAATGCTGTAAGAACATCGGCAATGGCTTTACCATTAGCTGCCAACCATTTTGATGTTTTAGTCACCTTTAATGCTGTACATCATTTCAACCTTTTAGATTTTCTAAAGGAATCATCCAGAGTTCTAATAAATAAAGGCCGGTTATTTATTTACACCAGATTACGAAGCCAGAATCAAAGGAATATTTGGGGGAAATTTTTCCCTAAATTTCATGAAAAAGAGAAACGTCTCTTTGAAATAAATAAATTAGAAGAAACATTAAAAAAGATACCTGATCTAATTTTAGTATCTATTGAATACTTCACTTATAAGCGAAAAACTAATTTAGAATGGCTAGTTACACAAGCCAGAAAGCATCATTATTCTACATTTGGTCTGTATTCTAGAAAAGAATTTGAAGAATCTTTAAATAAATTTAAGATAACTATTATGAATCATTTCAAAAATCCAGACAAAATCATCTGGAATGATGAGAATATAATGTTCAATATAAAAAAGGTGAAAGCTACGCGCGGTTGAGTATCAATGCTGCTTCAGCTATATTTATCAGTTTCTTTTTGGCCGACGATAACGAAAGCTGAAGCATTCCACAGTCAGGCGACAGGATAAGCTGATCCTTTTTAAGATACTTCAGGGCCTCCTTGCCTCTTTCCACAATCTGCTCCACAGTCTCGACTTCGTCAGATCCAACATCCACAACCCCCAGCATTACAGTCTTTTTCCCAGCAGCAGGCAGCATGGAGAGATCCAGATTGCTCTTCTGTCCCTCTATGGATAATACGTCTATTGTGGAATCTCTAAGCCAGTCCAGAATATGACTGTAATATTCCGTTTTTGCCTTGTAATCGATTTCTCTTTTCTCCAAAGACTTGTGTGGGTATCCACGGCATATATGGACTATATAAAGGGCATCATTCTCATGACCGCTGAAGCACAACTGGAGCGCCTTAAGCCCCCATTTTCCGGCATTATCAAGATTTCTTAGAAGCACAGGGTCGTCAAACTGGATTACCTGGCAACCAGATCCAATAAGGTTTTCAACCTCATGTCGAATGGCCCCTGCATAATCCATTGCCATCTTCTCAATATCCCCTTTGTAATATTCATCATAGAGACAGTCGATAGCAGTCGATGGACCAGGAAAACTTATTTTGGGAATTCCTTTAGCGTATCTTGCAGTGAATAGATAGTCATCGACCAGAAACGGGCCTTTATACGATATTTTACCCCCTACAATCGGGACCTCACGGATATACACATCCTCACGTATAGGCTTGCTTTTTAGATGTTCAAAGTCGATACCCCCAAGTCTTCTTAGAACATATAGAACATAATGGTCTCTCCCCTCTTCGCCATCGCTCATAAAATCAATGCCGGCAGAGTTTTGATCCGCCATCGCCATGATCGCTGCCCTGTCCACGCGTTCTTTGAATTCCGGCTCGCCTACACTTTGCCCGAACTCCAAAAAATTACGTCCGCAGTCGTCCAACAATCTCCTTGCATCGCCAGGATATACATAGTCAGGCTTGGGATAGCTCCCCACTATGGCAGTCATGATTCTGCTCTGCTTTATCTTATCCTTTGACATCTCAGTATACCATAAGCGCTAAGTTGTTATGATTGGCTCTTCGGGTTTATTCCTTTTCCGCAGGCGGTCGGTCGGGAAAATAATATGGGATTTCCTTTTCTTCAGATTCAATCACATCATCGCTGATTTTATCTATATTGTATACCGAGTCTTCCTCCGTGCCGAGTACGGCAGTTTCCCCCGCAGGAGAGAGGTCCTTCCGCCCCGATATCAATTCCCTAATTCTCAGGTGATCGATAATGGACGTTAAGCCCATAACATCGCTCAGGAGCCTGATTAGAATTTGGCGTTCGTTCTCGTTTGGGACAGCACCTTCCAAATAAACTACTCCGTTTCGGCAAAAAATTTCGAGTTCATTCAAATCGATCCGGCCATCATTACGAATACTCTCCAAAATCACCATCTGCAATTCCTTGTTGCCCAGGTTTTTATACTCGTCGGGTAACTCCGCACGGGTAATCACTTCCCAGGCCCGAGGTAATTTCTTTTGTTTTTCATCATATTTACGGGCACACATACGGCACAACCGGCTCGTTGGTGAGGTCTCCAATCGTTCCAACGAAATCGGCTTCAGGCATCTTTCACAGATCCCATAGTTACCCGCAGCCATTCTAAACAGTGCCAGATCGATCTCTTCAAGCTTATCCTTATCACGTTTAACCAACTGATCTAAAAGACTTATCTCATCAGCCTTTTGGGCATCATCTTCCATTGCGATATCTCGTTCTCCCAGGGCCTGCAAATCAAATTCGAACCGCTGATACTGTTCAAAAATCTCTTGGCGCTGATCAAGAAGCTTTTTTCTTAAGCGCATCTTATCTTGTTCGGACATGAGCATTCCTCCTCAAAAATCTAAAATAATGATTTATATCCAGACATTGTTAAAAAACATTGCGCGGTCCCATAGCCTCAAAGGCCCCAATATTTCATAACTCAAGCCAACATACAATAATTTAATACCATGGATAAAAATGACAAGATGTTGTCATCTAAACAATTTGAAACCATTACACAATCTGGGCCGAAGGGACGGCCTTAGGCCTCGTTGGCGTTGCTTGCTCTTCCGCTGAAATCTATCCCTAATGATTTATGCTACTTCCATGGAATGATATAATGTGTTGAGAAGGGTTTTGCTCCGGTTGGAGTGATGGAATTATGTTTTAAGGGAATATGAACGATATAGGCTTATGGCGGATACTCTAATATTAGATTATTGTAAGCCTTCACAGGGCACCGCATCTGTTTTGTTGTCAGGCACTTGAAGTACAAGGAAGTACGTCTGCGTACCCTCCGCCTCGCATCTGCAGCACCCTGCAAACGGTTACAGTCCAGTGGGTTGCGGTAAAACGGGCGTTGTAACCCCGTGAACGGTTACAAATTATTAAAGGACAGACATAGACATTTATGATGTAAAGTACCCCAATCTGATTTTTGCTGCGGCAAAAGAGGTAAACACAAATGACTAATAAGGTAAACACACAAATCACAAATGTAATGGCCAGGGAGATCCTGGACAGTCGTGGTAATCCTACTGTGGAAGCTGAGGTAAGTCTGGCATGCGGGGTCATTTCCAGGGCCGGGGTGCCCTCAGGGGCGTCCACTGGCTCTCGTGAGGCACTGGAAATGCGTGACGGCAACGCCGAACGTTTTGGAGGCAAAGGCGTGCTCAAGGCGGTGGACCACGTCAACGGAGTTATCAATGACACACTAAAAGGCAGGGATGCGTGCCATCAGGCGATGATCGATAAGGTGCTTATCGATCTTGATGGCACACCCAACAAGGCCAATCTCGGGGCCAATGCCATCCTGGGTGTGTCCCTGGCCGTGTCAAGGGCAGCGGCCATGGCGGCGGGGCTTCCTCTTTACCAATATCTCGGCGGTGCATGCCCTGGGCGTCTGCCTGTGCCCATGCTCAATATTATGAATGGGGGAGCCCATGCCCGATGGCAGGGCTCTGATTTTCAGGAATTCATGATTTGCCCTTATGGCGCCCAAAGCTTCCGGGAGGCGCTCCGTTGGGCCAGCGAGATATACCACGCATTACGTTCAGTGCTGATGGACGCAGGCCACCACGTGGGCATCGGAGATGAAGGTGGTTTTGCGCCCAATGTTTCCTCCAACGAGGAACCACTGGAAGTCATTGTCAAAGGAATCGAGAAGGCCGGTCTCAGGCCTGGCCCTGATGTGGGCATTGCCATGGACCCAGCGTCCAGCGAATTTTTCAAGGACGGCCAATACAACCTGCACACAGAAAACAGGACATGCTCTTCCGAAGAGATGGTGGATTACTATGAAAAGCTTGTCAACGCATATCCTGTCTGCTTGCTGGAGGACGGCCTGGCCGAGGATGACTGGGACGGCTGGCAGATCCTCAACCAGCGTCTGGGCGGAGTGATCGAACTGGTGGGAGACGATCTTTTTGTCACAAACGTGGAATACATAGCCAGGGGTATTCGCGAAAACTCTGCCAATTCCGCCCTTATCAAACTCAACCAGATCGGCACCCTGACTGAGACCATTGAAGCAGTGAGGATGTGTCAGCAGGCAGGATGGGGGGCATGCGTCTCACACCGCAGCGGAGAGACCGTGGACAGCTTTATCGCCGACATGACCGTGGCCCTGGATACCGGGCACCTCAAGACCGGCGCACCTGCCAGGGGTGAGCGGGTCGAGAAGTATAACCAGTTGATGCGGATCGAGGAAGACCTGGCCGGCGCTGCCCGGTATGCAGGCAAGGACGCTTTTGTGCGGCCGGTGCGTTTCTGAGTTTTGTGAAAATAACGAAGAGGTCAAAAAATACCATGCCTAAAAAAAGACCTGTCTGCCTTATAATAATGGACGGCTGGGGCATTGCGCCGGCTGATGAAAGAAATGCCCTAGCGAAGGCCCATACGCCTAATCTTGATAGATATCTATCCAAATTTCCCAATGCTACTTTAAAAGCACATGGCCTTAATGTAGGACTGCCCGAAGGTAATCAGGGCAATTCGGAAGTCGGCCATCTCAACATCGGTGCCGGCCGAATAATAAAACAGATGCTTGTGCGCATTAACAGCAACATTGAGGACGGAAGCTTCTATGAAAATAAGGTCCTTAAAGGTGCCGTTGAACATTGCAGAAAAAACAGATCAAACCTCCACCTTATGGGCCTCATACAGGATCAGGGTGTCCATGCCGTCACCAGTCACTGCAACGCCCTGCTTATGCTTTGCAGCAGGATGGATTTTGATAATGTCTATGTCCATATTTTTTCAGATGGACGCGATACCCCACCCAGGTCCGCAGCAAAATATATAGAAGATCTGGATGCCGGAATAAAGAAGGCAGGCAGGGGAAAAATCGGCAGCATTATCGGAAGATACTATGCCATGGACCGTGATACGAACTGGGACAGGGTCAAGATCGCATACGACGGCCTCACTGAACTGAAAGGCATAGTCTGTAAGGACTGGAAAGAGGCCATTGAGAACGCCTATGCCGCCGAAGAGACCGATGAGTTTATCAAACCGAGAATAATCAAAGGCTTCCCGGGAATTAAAGACGGCGACGCAGTGATCAACTTCAACTTCAGGCTCGACCGGGCAAGAGAGATCACCCATGCCTTTACTGATACGAAATTCAAGGGATTTGAGAGACGTAAACTTGATATAAAATATGTAGGCCTTACAGATTACTATGATGATGGTGAGTTTGAAATAGCGTTTCCTCCGGTGAGGCATAAGAATATCCTTGGAAAGGTCCTCAGCGATCACAGTCTCAAGCAATTGAGATGTGCCGAGACAGAAAAATACGCACACGTGACCTTCTTTTTTAACGACTCCAATGAAACCCCCTTTGAAGGTGAGGACAGGATAGTGGTACATTCTCCCAAGGTAGCAACCTACGATCTGCAGCCGGAGATGAGTGCTTATGAGATAAGAGATAAGCTCCTGGAGGCTATTGCCGCCGGCAAGTATGATGTGATTATCTGCAATTTCGCCAATGCCGATATGGTGGGCCACACCGGTGTTTTTGATGCAGTCGTCAAGGCAGGGGAGACTGTAGATGAGTGCGTAGGTGCTGTCACTGATTCTGTTCTTGAAAAAGGGGGCGCGGTTATCATAACTGCCGACCACGGAAACGGTGAATGCATGTTATTGGATGACGGTTCTCCCATGACGGCTCACACAACCAACCCGGTCCCTGTTATTGTCTGCGGTGCCGGTGACCTTGAGCTGATAAAGGATGGCAAGCTTTGTAATCTCGCACCTACGATGCTAAAAATACTGGGGATTGATCAACCTGTGGAGATGACCGGAAGGCCTTTGTTTACGTAATCCAAATAGACCGAAGCAAGGTGGGGGAGCATTACTAGAGGATGTCTGAAAAAAGCATAACTCAAAAAAGCCAGTGGACAAAACACGATATAATCCATGTGATTGCCATGGTTCTATTGACCTTATTTTTTTCAGGGAAAGCAGGCTCAATGACTGATTTTTTTCGGCAATTGCTTGTCAGTTTTCTCTATGGTTTCGGCATTGTCTATCTCTTCATCGGGCTCACAAAAAAGATATTCAAATACAATCCTACTCGTGTACATATAATTAAATGGGCTACAAGTCTCGCAGCCCTTGTAGCAGCGTCCCAGTTTGTGCAGGAGGTATATCATATCTACATTGAGGTCCTTAAAGGGCAGACACCTCAGTAAAGCTGCACAGGCCGGGTTTGCGACCAACGGTGATTTCCTTGCAAGATGAACCACATCTTTGCTTGACTAATGTTCTAACAATAGTTTATCGTAGTAACTAATTGTAATTCATTAAAGTCTTGTGTCTTTTCTTGGGAGAATAGTATGCGAAAATATAATCGCAACAATTCAGTTCATCTAAGAAATGACGGAATTGCCGGGTCCCATCTGTGGCTGATCGTAGGTATTATTCTCGGGCTTGTTTTTCTCTGGGATATGGTGGGGCCTTTTGGGCTATGGAAACTTCACCGGATGAAGAAGGAACGCGAACGGATTTATCTGTCAAGCCTGGAGCTTACCAAGAAAAATACCGCCCTTGAGGAGCAGATCAAAAGGCTCAAAGATGATCCAGAGTATCAGGAGTATATGGTCCGCCGGGAGTTGGTCTGGGTCAGGGACAATGAAATCCTGTATAAGTTTCTGGGTAAAAAAAAGTAAGAGCTGATTCCGCTGAAAAAACCCAATCTGCGGCGCTCAATTAAATGTTGAATGCTGAATGCTAAATGCTGAATTGTGGAAGATAATTTAAAAAACATATACCTTAATTCAACATTCAGCATTATCTATAAAGGGATGCATCTCGGGCTTTTTGAACGGAATCATGTTTCAGGGTTTTTGCAGTGTAATCAGAGCTGAAATAGTTTCTATGATACGTGTACATACCTTTTTGAAATATGCCAGGACACACCTTCAGGAGGCAGAGGCTGCATTACTGGAGGATCATCCGGCGGTTGCTATCGGCCGTTGTTCAGATATGGCCATAGCCTTGATCAAGGCCATGGCCGCAGCCCTTCCCGGAATAAAAAAAGATTTTCTGGAGATGGACAACAAGGCTTTATATAAAGCCATTTCCGACCTCACGTATACGCCGGATGAGGCAAGACGAATTACCCAGTCCATTTGGGAATTACGGAAAGCTGAGGAGTCAGGTGATAGCCTTCCCTCAAAGGCCGAGGCCAAGCCAGTCTTTACCAAGGCAGAGGAGACTTTCAAGTTGGTTCATGATCTCTGTGTCGGCTGAAATATGCTTCCTTCAGACCATGAGCTTTCCTTTCCTCACGCTTTGAGGGTCGAGGCCTCTGCCGGTTCCGGCAAGACCTTTCTTCTCGCCTGCAGATTTGTACAGTTTCTTCTTTCAGAAAAGATTCCCAGGAGCCGCCTTAAAAATCTACTTGCCATAACCTTTACCAACGAAGCCACTGCGGAGATGCGGAAACGCATACTGAAGCTTTTGAAGCAGGCGGCCTTTGAAGAAAAGGAAGCCATAGAAGTCCTTTCTCCCTTACTGGATTTGTCACAGGCAAGGATGAAGGAACTCGCGCTGAAACAGGTAGATGAGATCCTCGCAGGGTATGATGAGTGGCAGGTCAGGACTATTGACAGCTTCATATACCGCCTGATCCAGGCGGCCCCTCAGGAACTGGGGCTGTCGCAGCAAGACGAAATCGAGACACACGAGGCGCCACTCAAGGCTGCCGCCCTTGACCGTATTTTGCTTTGTTCAGCACAAGATCCCGGGTTGTGGGAACTGCTGCAGGGCTTTGTGCATCATTATCTTCTTTTCCAGGCACGCGCTTCCTGGTGGCCTGGGGCAGAGCTTCTCCGGATGTTGGAGTCGCTTAATGAAAAAGAAACAACCTATGGTCTCCGGTTCGAGATGGAAAAAAGACGCACGGGCTCCCGGGATTTGGCCATGGAGTTGTCCCGGTCGGCTCAGGGCTTCCTGGATAAGGCAAAGGCCAATGGTCTGAAGCTAAAATCCTTCAGCCACAAGGCCCTGTCAGGGGTAGTTCGCGGAGACCTGCCCAAGGCACTCTCCTCAAAGGCATGGGAAAAAGAAGAGCTAAAAGATCTGTGCCTTAAGGAAGCAAGTATTCCCAAAGGCCCTTCTGTTGAATGGATGGAGTTAAGGACCCTTGCCGGGGCGTATGCCGAGACAAGGGCACTTGAGGTATCAGGGCCGTATTTGAAGATGCTGGCTCCATGGAAAGACCGGCTCTCAGATCTCAAGTCCGGATCAAGGAGTATTTTTTTTAGCGATATTAACAGCCTTGCAAGGAGACTCCTGACCGAATTCGCCCTGCCGGAGGTAATCTTTCGTCTTGGAGACCGGCTGTATCACTTCCTGCTGGACGAGTTTCAAGATACCAGTATCCTCCAGTGGGAATCACTTTTCCCTTTGATTGACAATGCCATGTCGCAAGGGGGATCCCTGTTCTGCGTAGGGGACAGGAAACAATTGCTTTACAGGTGGAGAGGGAGTGATCTCGAGGTATTTCAAAATGGCCCCGGGTCCTTTGCCTCTCTTGGAGACACCGGCCCTCTGGATCTTGTTCTTCCATATAACTGGAGAAGCAGGGAAATCCTGCTCAGGTTTGTGGCCCAGGTATTTGACAGGGAAAATCTTGGGGGCTGGATAAAAGAAAAGCCTGCTATATCGGATGTCATAGACCCCGGATATATAGGCAACGTATTCTCAGGAGCCGCGCAGGAGCTTCCGCCTGCCCATGCAATCAGCCACAAGGGAGGCATGGTGAGGGTGGAGATCTTCAGCCAGGAAGGGCGCTCAGAGGAAATAAAAGAGGAATCAAAATTCCGCCTGATCAAGCTCTTAAAGGGAGATGTCCTCTTTCGCCACAGTCCCAGGGACGTACTGGTACTTGTCAGGGACAATCAGGACGTACAGGATTTCAGCCACAGCCTCATCTCAGCAGGCATCCCGGTTTTTTCCCACAGGCAGCTTGACATCAGGGAGGATCCACTGGTGCAGGAGATCCTTGAGATCCTGCGCTTTTTAGAAATGCCTGTTGATGACCAGGCATTGGCTTCTGTAATTACCGGAAATATTCTAAAAGCTGCCTGGAGGGAAGAGACAGCAGGACTCAGCCCCTGGGAATGGATCGAGGACCAAAGGTTAAAGAGCAAAGGGCAAGGGATAAAGTATCTTTATCAGAGGCTTCAGAAGGACTTCCCCAGCCTTTGGGCAAAGACCCTGGGTGATGCCTTTGGCTCCGTGGGCTTTTTGCCCCCTTATGACCTTGTATCCATGCTTGTTCGCAGAATGGATCTAATCCGGTGTTTCCCAAACCATTTTGTTGCATTGAGTCACCTCCTGGAGCTGCTATATGCTAATGAAGCTGAATATGGCGGCGATCTCAGGGGCTTTATCCAGTGGATGGAGACCGGACCTGATGATATCTTCGGTGTAAAGACCCCCCAGGAAATAGATGCCGTAAGGATCATGACCGTCCATAAGGCCAAGGGGCTGGAGGCCAAGGTAGTGATACTGCCGCTTGCAACTCTCGGGATGAAGGCCGATGGCCGTATATACTCCATGGATGGAGGGGTCCTCAAGGTATGGCACACCAGCAAGGAACTCAGAAACGTATCTCAAAGGCTCTTGGACCTCTATAAAAAAGAATGCGGCAAGGCATGGCTGGACGAACTCAATGTCCTCTATGTCTCCCTTACCAGGGCAAAAGACGAATTATACGTATTTGTTCCACAGAAGGCCGGGGGCAGACAGAAAAACAGGTTGATATCCATGCTGGAACCGCTTTTAAACGGAAATCTCGTGGCCAAGTGGGGAGATACGATTGAAAGAAAAATCCTGGAAAGTGAGAGGAGTAATCTCATTGGACAACCGGTTGACCGCGAACCTCACGAAAAAACACGAAAAAATAAGGCGAAAAAAGTTGATGAAGGATGGAACTGGCCCAAATACCTGGTCAGGAGGCCCACAGAATTAAAGGTCTTGTTGTCTCCAACAAGGAAAAGCGCAACAGGGCTCGGGGACTTTGTACACAGGCTCCTTGCAACACTGGATGGCCCCCTTGATTGCCAATGCAGCCCTGAGGAAGTACAGGCACTGCTGCAGGAAATCTTTTTGTCTATTCCCGAAAGCCCTGATGTTGACATAGGCAAAGAGATAGACCTCGGGACTATAGCCCGGACTATCTGCCATCCCATGGCAAGGCCGCTTTTCTGGACAGGTACAGAGGATCAGATCTGGGTGGAAAAAGAAGTGGCTGACAAAACAGGCGAAATCTTCAGGCCGGACAGGCTGGTTAAGGGCCAAAATACGCTATGGGTCGGCGAGTACAAGACAGGCAGCAGGGCAAGAGCAGAAGACAGAAGACAGGTATCTCAATATTTGGATTTACTTTCTCAACTTTACCCAAACCACAAAACCAGGGGTGTGATTCTTTATCTTGAGCAGGAAAGGGTGGAAGTGATTGGGTGATTTTTTCACCGCCCGCTTCGCTCAAGACGCAAAATTCGCGAAGGAAATAAACTTAGCGTTCTTTGCGTCTTTGCGGTGAAACAGTATTCAGACAAAGACCTTTTTAGGGGTGGTGGTTGACCAGTGACTGGAAATTACATGAAATCGAGCAAAAGCTATAAATTTCCGCATTCACATGTCTCCCTGCCACTTGATTCTTCACTGATCGGCTGGCTGGCCGGGGATATACTGGCCCGGGATCCGGAAGACCGGGATATGTCCCGAATAGCAGTTGTCTTCCCAGGCAGGCGCCCGGCCCTCTATCTGCGAAGAGAGCTTGGAAGGCTCATTGGTGGTCCTTTCCATCCTCCCCAAATTTTCGACATAGATAGCTTCATGGCCTATATGGCAGGCAAATCACCTGGTGGATCTGACAGGAGAGATGCCGGCCAGGTGGAATTGTTGCACCTGATCTACACCACTGCAAAGGGCCTTGGAGCAGATAGCGAACATCTGTCACTGCCTGCCATGACATCCAATTTTGAGGGCTTTTTTTTCTGGGGCCTGAAATTCATTGATCTCTTTGATGAGTTCGGTACAGAGCTGGTCCCCCCAGCCCTGATTAAACAGGCCGTGCCGGCAGCACTGGCTGATGCGGGCATTACTGAGGAGGCAAGAGGGCTTTGGCCCATTCTGCCCGGACTTTACAGCAAATGGCTGGATGCATTGGCCGGAAATTCTCTCTGGTCCAGGGGCGAAAAGTATCGTATTGCAGCAGAACATATAGATGGGCTGGAATGGCCCTTTTCAAAAATATATCTTGCGGGTTTTGCAGCACTCAACCGGGCAGAGGAAAAGGTCTTTTCTGCCCTCACCAGGCTTGACATTGCCCGTGTAGTAGTCCAGGACGGCCCATCTCCATGGCGGACAACAAATGATACCGGGTGGAAGCACCTTGAGCGCCTGCGCTCTGTATGCCATGGTACATGGGATCTTGAAATCACCAAATCACTCAATTCCTTGAATCAACCAATCACCAAATCACCAAATTCTTTCTTCCACCAGGGCTTTGACCTCCATTCCCAGATACAGATGGCTGAAGATGTATTTGCTCGTGAGCTGGAAGGCCAGGGAGAGCTTGCACCGGACCAGGAGGCCGTAGTCCTTCCAAGGCCTGAACCCCTTATCCCGGTGCTGAGCCGGCTGTTTGAGAATACGTCTGTTCCGTATAACATATCCATGGGCTATCCACTTGAGCGGACTGCACTTGCCCAACTCCTTGACTCCGTATTTGAGGCCCAGGAGGGACGGGTAGATGGTAAATACTACGCTCCTCATTACCTGGCTGTACTCAGGCACCCGTACATAAAAAGCCTTCGATTACAAAGCCCCCTAACCTCCAATCACCAAATCAACCAATCAACCAATCCGTCCCTTAGGTCTGTGGCCTATTTTCTTGAGTCTTGGCTGGTCAGGGAAAAGAGAAGTTTCGTAAGATTGGAGGAGCTTGAAAAGGCAATCGCTCACCTTGATGAGGAGGATTCCCCCGCTTCTCATTTTTTGTCCCTTGTTCATCAGATGTGTTTCAGGGCCTTTGAAAAATTGAAGAAAGTGGGTGAACTCGCCATGGCCCTCAAGAGACTGCTTGAGTGGACAGTGGAGTATGGGACAGCTACAGGTTATCCGCTCACCGGTGAATTTATGACGGCCATGGTGGAGCTTTTGGAAGAACTTGAAGCCGGCCCTGTCGCCAAGGAGACTGCTTCAGTCCCTGGTCTTCACTCGCTGTTTGGTCACCTGGTGCGGCAGACCAGGATTCCATTCCAGGGGATCCCTTTAGAGGGTTTTCAGATACTGGGTTTTTTGGAGACAAGGTGCCTCAAGTTTCAGCGCGTGATGATTTTTGATGTTAACGAGGGTGTACTTCCCCCTGAAACCAGGCCGGATCCTATCCTGCCTCCGGATCTGCGTAAGCATCTTGGCCTCCCTGATAAGAAACAGGCAGTTGAGATCAGCCGGTACCATTTTCAAAGGCTGCTGGCAGGGGCCAAGGAGGTCCACTTATTCTTTTCTGAAGACAAGGGCCAGGTAAAAAGCCGGTTTATTGAGGAGCTTATATGGGAAGCTGAGAAGCAGGCAGGCCGTCGGGATGTGATTCCCATTCACAGCCCGGTTATGGTCCCAAGGCCCAGGATTCCCTTTGCTCTCCCTGTGAAGAAGACTCCTCAAATCATTGATTTTCTTTCGTCATTCACTTTTTCGGCAACTGCCCTTGATACCTATCTCTCGTGCCCTTTCAGGTTTTACGCAAAGTATATTCTGGGATTGGATGTCCCGGATACCATAGATAGAGATGAGATCGACCCCCTTTTGGTGGGTAATCTGGCGCATAACATACTAAGGGAGTTTTATCTGCCATGGCTGGACAGGAAGATCCAATTCGAGGCTGATTGTGATAATGACCTCGTGACAAAGTCTGACATGGCACTTGAGGGGATCTTTGGGCCAAGGGCGGAATGGAGCGGCAGTGTAAGACTTTTCAGGGAGGTCCTGCTCTATCGTCTTAAAAATTTCCTGCGGCTTGAGAGAGAACACGCACAGGGTCACCTATTGATGGGCCTTGAGGTCCCTTGCAAAATGGACATCTATCTTGAGGAAGCTGGTCGCAAGGTCAGGATTAAAGGAGTGCTCGACAGGGTAGAAAAGGACAAGGAGGGTCTTGTCTGGGTCATAGATTATAAAACCGGCAGTAAAATGAAGTCGCCCAAAGCCACAGTTACCTCCAAAGTCTCAGACAGAGAGGCAATTAAACAGGAGATAGTCTCCTTCCAGTTGCCCATGTATCTGCTCCTGTGTGACCAACACTATGACCTCGGGTCCGGATGGTCCGGGATGAATGCGGCCCTGTATGGGCTGAGGGGTCTTGCGGACTCAAGCAACCTGAATGCCCTTCAGACCATCTTGTTCAAACAAGGTGACAGCCGAGATGAAATTGTAAAAGGCATATATGTCCCGGCCTTAAAGGCTATTATTGATGAGATATTGGCCCCTGAAATTCCCTTTGCTCATGATCCTTCTGATTTTGGCCATTGCAGAACCTGCCCTTACAGCAGGCGGCTTTGCAAGGTTGGATAATCAGTACCTTAGCAATTTTTCAACCTGTGCGGTTACACGTCAGATTGTGCAACACACGAAAAAGGAAAGAGTTATCACGAAAACACGAAATACCGAAAATACGAAAAGAATCAGCAACTTGATTTCTATGTCTATAACTTCTCAATAAGTTGGGGTAGATTACATTTGCGACTATTCACTGGATTCCTGCTTTCGCAGGAATGACGGCATTCACATCCAAACGTCATTCCGGCGAAAGCCGGAATCCAGACATCTTACCCTGAGTTATTGAGAAGTTACCTATGTCTTGTTTCGTGTTTTCGTACCTTCGTGTTTTCGTGATTGATTTTGAGTAGTTTTTTAACCGCACAGGTCCCATTTTTTCAAGGACATTTTGTATATATATCAAAAATCCAACGGACTTTTGACTTCTTTAAGCGCAATGCTCTTTATCGTATGCGTGTAAATCATGGTTGTTCGTACGTCACTGTGGCCAAGTAATTCCTGAATGGTGCGGATATCATAATTCGCCTGCAATAAATGACTCGCGAAACTGTGGCGAAAGGTATGTGATGTGACCCGCTTGGGGATTTTTGCTTTTTTTACCGCCTTTCGGAGCGCTTTCTGCAAGGATGTTTCGTGGACATGATAGCGCCTGCGCCTTTTGTTTTTTGGTACGAGAGTTAACTCCTTTGCCGGAAAAAACCACTGCCAGACAAGCTCTCTGGCCGCATTCTTATATTTTTTCTCCAGCTGGCCATACAGAAAAACACCATCAAATCCTGCCTGACAATCCTTTTCATGCTGCTCAATGACCAGATCAAGCTGGGCTTTCAACTCACCCATAAGTACTTCGGGAATGGATACGGTACGGTCTTTCTGCCTTTTTCCGTCATGGATGGTGAGTATCTTCATGTCAAAATTAAAATTCTGAACACGAAGCGAGAGGCATTCTGAAATACGAAGGCCGCAGCCATAAATAAGGCTGATGATCAGCTTATGGGGGTATTTCATAAAACCAATAATCCGATCAACCTCGCACCTCGATAACACGACAGGTATATACGGCCTTCTCTTGGCACGAACAATGCCATCGATCTTGCCGAATTCTTTGCCAAAAACATTACGGAATAAAAACAGCAGCGCGTTAAAGGCCTGATTTTGACTGGATGCGGAGACTCCCTGATCAACTGCCAGCCAGGTTAAAAAATTTTCACATCATCAATTGAGACCAGGCATGGCTCTTTACTCTTGGTGTAGGCTTGAAATTTGCGGGTCCAGCCGGAATACGTCTTTAATGTCTTGGGAGAATAATGCCGCATCGTAATGACATTTTTCAATTCGTTAAATATCTCGGTCCAGTCTGCACCGCTTTTGCCGGTGCGTGACTGCGGATCGCTGCCCTGGACGGCCGTTTTGTCAACGTTGTGAGCATGATTAGCGTAAACTGCTTGACTTGACGGGTAATCTTTAGTATGGAAATAAGTTGTATCAATTGAAGTTTGTTCAGATACGGTATTTTTGATAAGGGGTATATCCTTTTGGATTTTTCCTTCGGAATACTGCTCCATTTCGTAAAAAAGAGAAACCGCATGATGCGCCTGCTTCCTCAGGTTTTCTCCCTGTTTTTCCCCCTTAAGTTTTTCCACAAAGGCAGCAAAACTCTCTTTACCCTCCTGCCTGAAGTTATATTTGCTACAAAAATCAAAATAATAGCGCAGCCATTTAATGTAATATCGATGCTGTCCAGACGGTACGCCACTTTGTTGGAGAAACGTGGTGTACGTCGTGATAAGATTGGCTGGTATTTGAATCATTGTGATGATATCCGGATAGAAATAACGTAATATAGTCTGAAATCCACTGTCAACACTTTAGGTTCAGTGGAGATATCAGGAAACTATATAATCACTTGTTATGCAGTTCTGAAACCGATGCCCCACCTAATAAGGAAACGTCAATGAAAACAATTCTTAGTATTATATTGATACTTTCGCTCCTGATCCTTTCAGGTTGCGGGACCTCGAAAAGTCCAGTTCTCTACCCCAATCACCACCTGAACACGGTCGGCAGAGAAGCTGCTCAAGCAGATATCGATGATTGCATGCAACAGGCCTACGCAAGTGGCGCCGATGATGGTAAGGGAAGTGAGGTCGCCAAGGAGACGGCTACAGCTGGTGTCGTCGGGGCTGCGACAGGGGCGGTCGTTGGGGCCATTTCCTCCAGCAGTAATATTGGACGCGGAGCTGCCATGGGAGGTGCCGGTGCCGCCACAGCCAAGCTCGTCTGGGGGACCTTCAAAGCATCGGACCCAACACCGATTTTCATGAGATTTGTTGATCAGTGTCTTCGAGAAAAAGGTTACCAGACGCTCGGCTGGCGGTAAAATGTTCCTTTCCATTTTGCATGTCTCAGGGATCAATCATTGTGGTAACAAACTGAAATAAATGCGAAAATGAATAACAAAACATTCAACCAAACAGCAAAAGGTTTGGTCAAGTGAAAAACTTGGTCACTCATTTTCCACCGCCTTACCAGATGAGCCAACCTCAATGCTGCAGATTAATTCCACGTTAGCTTTTTAGATAGGAATTACTATGAACGAAAAAAGTACCAATAATAGATTTTCGATATCGACTGGTATAATAATTTCTGTTGAAGTGAGAAAGGGGGACGTTGGTTCTAAAGCATTTTGACAGGAGCGAAATTTCTTCTTATACTGTCTTATATTGTATACTGTGTATAGTATACTGGGACCATGCCAAGACAACCACGCCTGGATACGCCTGGAGCCCTTCACCATGTGATGGCTGGAGGCATTGAAAGAAAAAAAATCTTCAAGAATAGATTCGACAAAGAGGATTTCCTCAAACGGCTGGCCGAACTGTGTGATGCCGAAAGCCTGGCCGTTTATGCATGGGTCCTCATACCAAATCACTTTCACCTTCTTGTGAGGACCGGGAGTCGACCCTTGGCTTCCAGCATGAGAAAACTCCTCACGGGATATGTAGTGAATTTCAATCGCAGGCACAAACGGTATGGCCATCTTTTCCAGAACAGATACAAGTCCATAATTTGTGAGGACGATCCGTATCTTCTGGAGCTGACCCGATACATTCACCTCAATCCGCTGCGTGCCGGCATTGTCAAGGACATGGGAGAAAGGGGGACGTTGGTTCTAAAGCATTTTGGGGGCAGAAGTTGCGAGGTTTCTGGGCGTGACAACTTCATGTGTAAACCGACTGGCAGCTTCCGAGAAAATTCCGGAAATTAGCAGGTATCTCTGAAGATAAAATGCTTTAGAACCAACGTCCCCCTTTTCCGTCACATTCATCACTAAAGAAACTTTCAGAAAGGGAGGCGCCAAATAGTGCTGATTTCTATATTCCATTATCTCCTAAATACGCATATATGATCAACAACTCATCGGAATTTGATCATTTAGCTAAATTAATTGAAGTTGAGGATGTAATGAAATTTAATAATCAAATAGCAGAAAAGTCATATAAGACTGTATTTGGTAGCACAGAACTGTCCCTAAAAATTCATAAAAAAGCGTTCCACCGGACAAGCCGGTGAACGCGGCCTTCCTGGCGACGCTCCGCGTCGCAAGGAATCGCGGCGCCGACTTCGTCCATCACCTTGTCCCGTCGCGCCGGGCGCGCCGGAACAAGGCACTGGACCCGACTGCGCTTCTCGGAGCCTCAGGGTGCAAGCACCCTGAGGCTCCTGCGATGCTCGCGGGTCAGCGCCGCGATTGGGCAAGAATGAGAAATAGCAATTGAAGAGGAGTCCATTATGAGTGTTGTACCGCAAGGTAAAGCTATACAGGCGATGTATCGTGAATATCGAGATGGAAATTTGCTGGTAAATCGAAAATACCAAAGGAAACTCGTGTGGTCCATTGAGGAAAAGCGGGCATTGATTGACAGCATAATCAAAGGGTATCCTATTCCTTTAATCCTATTAGCAGAACGTCCTGACGTATATGGCGCAGGCAAATATGAAATCGTTGATGGAATTCAACGACTCAATGCAATCTTCAGTTTTATTGAACAGTCCTATGATATTGGCGGTGTCTTTTTTGATGTCTCACAATTTCCTACAGCAAAGCAGCATGCAGAAAGCGGGGAGTTTACTATTCGAAAAGATGCTCCGATCCAAGAACCAAAAGAATGTTCACGATTTTTAGATTATCAGCTCGCTCTCACTATCTATCCAGCACGAGAGGAATTACAAATAACAGATCTCTTTGGTAGAATCAACTCAGGCGGGCGCCAACTTAGTCCTCATGAACAAAGGCAAGCTGGTGTTATTACACAGTTTTCTTCAATTGTCCGAATGGTTTCGGCAGAACTGCGAGGTGATGTATCACAGGATGTTCTCCTTCTTTCACAGATGCCAGAAATAAGCGTTGAATCAGGACGTGAACCTCATGGATATGGTATTCGTGCTGAAGATACCCTCTGGTGTCGGCAAGGCATCCTCTCAAACAAACAGCTCAAAGAGAGCGAGGATGAGCAACTTGTGGCAGATATTGCTGCATCAATAGTTACGGGGCAGCCGCTCGCAGTCAGTCGTGAACTCCTTGATACGATCTATGATTCAAGTACCAATGAAGGACAAGATCTCGAACGCAGAATAATAGCTTATGGCACTGACAGACTGAGAAATGAAATCAAGTTTACATTCTCTGTTCTGAAGCAAACTATTGAGAATTGCAGTTCAGAAATAAATTACTTGCGTTCAACTGTTCGCCCTGGGAAGAAAGGGCAATACCCAATTAAAGCACCCTTCTATGCTCTATTTATGGCTTTTCATGACCTCGTAGTTAAAGAGCAGAAAACACCCGCCGATAATAACAATATCATGACTTCTCTTCACGGCCTTTCAGAACGGCTCCAAACAGGCACTCATTATGAAACAACCGAAAATAGAATTGCTAACATCGGTGTTGCTAAGGGATTGATGCAACAATTTTTTGTAACCAAAGTACCTCCTGCGTTTGGCCATGGTCCATCTTTGGTTCTAGATTTTGAAAATGCTGTTCGTCGATCCCGAATAGAGTCATCACGATATGAGTTCAAGCAAGGATTGCTTCGTCTTGACGACCAGCGAAAGCAAGACGATAGTTTGTTAGTTCGATTAGTAGAGACTGCATGCGGGATAGCAAACCTGGGACCTGCTTCTGATGGAAATATGTTTATTGGTGTCGCAGATAAAAAAACTGACGCCGAGCGTATTTCCAAACTAGATAATATTTCTCCACACATAATAGCTGAACATTACATAGTCGGAGTCGATAGAGAAGTTGAAATAATCAGCCTTTCACTAGATAATTATGTTCAACGTTTAATTGGGGCATTTCAGAAATCACAATTAAGCGAACCACTAAAGACGCAACTTCTCAGTTCGTTTGATACTATTACAGTGCATGGGTTTAGCGTAATAAGGATTCTGATACCGAGGCAGAAGACACTCTCTTATGTGGGAAACGAATCATTTTCTCGGCAAGGGTCAAGTACAATAGAGTTGAAAGGACAACAATTGGTCTCTGCATCTAGACTTTTTCCGGATTGAGAGAGCCCAACAATTTGCTGCAAGGGAGCGCAAAAAGCCGCGCCCCGTGAGCATCACGTTCCTGGCGACGCTCCGCGTCGCCAGGAATCGCGGCGCTGACTTCGTCCAGTGCCTTATTCCTGCGCGCTCCGCGCTCCGGAACAAGACACTGGACCCGACTGCGCTTCTCGGAGCCTCAGGGTGCAAGCACCCTGAGGCTCCTGCGATGCTCGCGGGTCAGCGCCGCGATTATGCAGCCATAAGGAGATGATTTTTGCCATATCAAACAGATGAAAGATTAAAAAACTATCTCGACACGAATCAACTGCACAGGGAACAAATGTGTAGGGCTATTCTTGCGATAGACAAAAGGTTTTCTGATGTGCGCCCAAGGCACCCTCGTGGCGGACCAGATGGTGGAAGAGATATTGAGGCTGTCTATAGAGGCGATCAAGTTACCTTTGGCGCTGTCGGTTTTGTAAATCAAGCAAATGATTCAGACAAACAGAAGAAAATAATAAAGGCAAAGTTTTCTAGCGATCTTAGCAGCGCACTTAGCTCTAATGCCAAACTAAGCGCGTTTGTATTCTTTACAAATATCAATTTTACGATAGGTGAAAAAGAATCCCTCAAAAATGAGGCAAAAAAATCCAACATTCTATTTTGCGATATATTAGATAGAGAAAGGTTGCGGATTTCTTTAGATAGCCCTGATGGCTTTTCAATTAGGTTTCAATATTTAAATATCTCTCTATCGGAAGAGGAACAGGCAAGTTTCTTTGCTCGCTGGGGTGACGATATACAATCTGTTATCTCTACAGAATTTCAACGAATAGAAAATACTCTTAATAGGGTTCTGTTTTTTCAAGAGGCCAGTGATCCTCTAGCACACCTCACTTTATCATTCGAGTTGAACAAAAAATACACCGCTGAGGAGATAGGGCATTTTAGGTTGTTTTGTTCAATGTATTTGAAAGAACCCAAGCAAAAGATATTTTCTATACTTTTTGGCTCATCCGACAAATCAATAAGAATGCGCACTGATTCTGCTGTTGACTTTACGGATCAAAAAACTGGTATTAAATACGGCATAAGCGGTGGGCAATGGGAACATTATATAGATTTAGAACAAAAAAATGTTGTTTATGATGAGGATGACATAGACGAAAAATACACCTGCGTGGGTTCCTCTTCATCAGTCGGTAGAGACGAAATAGAGTTTTTACCAATATCTTACAGCAAGGATAGTTTTATAAGATTTTCCCATGGCTTGTCGCTTAGGGATTTGGATGAAGCGATGTTCCTTCCAATGGCAAATAAGTCATTAGCAGAAAAGGTCAAGGCGATACACATCTACTCAAATGGCTATAAACTTCAGGAGGTTATCTGCTCTGAATCCATGATTGATAGTACGGAATTTGACCCAAATATTCCGGTCGAACTCTCACCGGATGAATTAAAAGATCCATGGGTTAGAATTCGTCCAGAGAGTGCATCTGCCTTTCATATTCGCTTTTTTGATGAAACACCAAAAAGAATGTTTGTCCCTAACCAGGTCGTAAATAGCATAGATAACAGAAAGAGATAATTGCATAACATTTTGTTGCACGGGAGCGCAAAAAGCCGCGCCCCGTGAGCAATACGTTCCTGGCGACGCTCCGCGTCGCCAGGAATCGCGGCGCTGACTTTGTCGCGATTAAATTCAGAATATAGTTTATGGAGAAGGAGCGATGATATGTCAGAACTCGATTTAGAGGAACAATATAAAGTAATTTCAGGATACTATGAACGAGTTATTTTAGGTTATGTCCGAAATGATATTGTTTCTTTATTAAATCCAGAGCTAGATCAAAAACAGATTGGCGGGTGTTCGGTCCCTTTAGCCATGTCAGTTTTATCAACGATGAACCAATTAGGGTGCTTGACCAGCAATAAAACTGTTAAAGAAAAAAGAACAGAATATTATACAAGAAAGTTCTGCTCCGACTATATGAGTAAGATAGATAAATTATATGCGAAAGAAACATTTCAAAAATTCTTAGTTCATTTCTATCGTCATGCTATGGCACACCAGTTTATGCCTAAACACTTGGTAGGTATAACACGCGATCAAAAACAAAATAATCTTTTAGAATTTGGATCTGGAGAAATATATTGCTCTATCCAAGTCAAAATACTTGCCGAAACACTTATCGAAGCAATTGATTTAGTGTACGAAAAGCTTAATAGGGCAATTGAAAATGATCACGAATTTATCAGGCGGTTTTATAGGCATTTGATCGACCAAATTGAGGAACATAAGGATAAGAATGCGGAACTAAAGAACAGCGTTGATGACGTTCTAAAAACAAACGAAAAAGAATTATCTGATTTTACAACAACAACTGTTTCGGGGACTGATACTTCAGTGACGGCATGAAAGTGAAAAATGTTGCCTATAAATTGAAATTAATCCGTTACCATATGTGATAATTTAACATCTGCTTTCACAGCGACGGCAAAAATCCGCCGCGCGTGAAGCAGGCGTTCTCGGCGGCTACGCCGCCGAGAATCGCGGCGCTGACTTTGTCCAGCACCTTGTTCTGTCGCCTTGCGCCAGAACAAGGTGCTGGACCCGACTGCGCTTCTCGGGGCCTCAGGGTGCTTGCACCCTGTGTCTCCTGCGATGCTCGCGGGTCAGCGCCGCGATTATGTGCAAATGGGACAATTCCACTGGTATAAGGAGAGGAAATAAATGGTAAAATTTAATCTCGTAAGAGAAATTCGGGAACTAAAGAACCAACTCTCTTATTCTAAAAAATATGGCTTCTTTTTTGGTGCTGGCACATCATGTGCTTTGGGAGTACCTAACATAAATACGTTAACAACAGGCATAGAAAACGCTCTACAAAATGACCATCAAACTAATTTTAAGAAAATCAAAGATGATCTCGAATCTTCATACCCTGACAAAATTATTAATGTTGAAGATATTCTCAATCAGTTAAGACAGATCAGGTTAATTACTGGGGAAAGAGGTGACAAGAGCTATCTGAATATAAGTGGGGTATTAGCAACAGAACTAGATAATATAATTTGCAAACAAATATATGAAATCATTAGCACAAGCGAAAAAACTGTGGATCTTTCAAATACCAAGAAGTTTTTTGCTTGGTTAAATATGCAACATAGGGATTTTTCAAAAGAAATTTTCACATCCAATTATGATTTAATTATTGAAAAATCCTTAGAAGCAATACGAACCCCATACTTTGATGGATTTGTTGGATCATATGAACCGTTTTTCTGGCCTGAGAGTATAGACAAATTCGTAGAAAAGTCAGATTTAACAAAGAATTGGATTAGGTTATGGAAGATTCATGGATCATTAAGTTGGTTTTGGAAAAAAAATAGTGATGCAAATTCCCATAATATTGTCCGCGTCGGAAAGATCTCAGACATTGAAAAACTAGATAACGAGCTCGTCATATACCCATCTAAAGAAAAATATGATTCTTCAAAAAAACAACCATTTGTTGCATATTTTGATCGATTTAAAAATGTTCTGTTGGGTGGGGAGCGCCTTTTTATTTTTACGGGATATTCATTCTCTGACCAGCATATCAATGAGATTGCTTTCAATTCGCTACGACAAAATAATCGACTATTTATTTTGGTATTCTTTTATCAGGATTCAGAAGTGGAGGAACTATATAAAGTATCCTCACCATACCTAAACTTGACGGTTTTTGGTCCTTCAAAAGGAATTATAAACGGGACACTTGGTGAATGGGAATATAAAGAAGACGACTTAAAACAAACTGAGAAATCAGAGAGTTATTGGGATGACATAAACAATAAATTGACACTTGGAGATTTCAATCATTTCATTAATTTCCTGATCACTAATTCCGGAAAAAAAGAAAACATCGAGGAAATTGCAAGTGGACAGTGAGATAACATACCTTGGGAAGGTAATAAGGGTTGATTCAAGCACCGTCGAGGTTGAAGTATCGGATGCTATTCCTTCTGCTGCACCAATAATAAATGGTCGTTTATACAAGATAGGACAGATAGGTACTTTTGTAAAAATGCCAATGGGCAATATTACAACCTATGGAATAGTATCTTCTGTCAGTAATACTCCAGGAAAAACTGACGACACTCAGTTAAGTCAAATTGTCGGATCGCGTTTTCTGAGTGTTCAGCTTGTCGGTGAGAAAATTGGAGATGATAATTTTGAGAAGGGTATAGGTACTTACCCAACAATTAATGATGAGGTTCATCTCGTAATTGAAAAAGACTTATTTGACATATACGGCGAAAAAGATGCTGGCTCTATTGAAATAGGGAAGCACTCTTCTTCTGACAATTTAAGTGTCTATGTGGATATCCATAAACTTATATTACGCCATTGCGCGATATTAGGCTCAACAGGTAGTGGTAAATCCAATACTACTGTTAGTATTCTTAAAGCAATATTGAACGATTATGATGGCTCAAGAGTTATTTTAGTTGATCCACATGGTGAATATGCTTCCGCTTTTCCTGGTGCAAAAGTTTTCAAAATAAATGATTCCTCTGATCCTTTGTATATCCCCTTTTGGTTGATGAATTTTGATGAATTAGCCTTCTTTCTTGTCGGAGCGAAGCCCACTGATGATCAAAGACCAGAACATAGATTACTCAGGGAACTTATAACAAATTATAAGAAAGAAAATTATCAACTCAAATCAGGTGATGTGAATCCAGACTTTATTACTGCCGATTCTCCTATTCCTTTTAATGTCAGAAAAGTTTGGCATGAAATGAATTGGTGGCTAAATGCTACTTTTTCAGAGTCCATTAAAGACAAGCAAACTAAAGATACAGCACAATTACTGAACGACGCCAATGGTGATCCCCAAATTGGAGATTATGACGAGTTAAAACCGGCATCATTCGAACCTTATCCAATGAACAATACTGCACCCTTTAAGTCAAAACACCAAGAGTTTTACTCCTATGAAAACAAGCTTCTATCAAGGCTCAAAGATTCTCGGTTTGACTTTATGTTTAACCCAGGTGACTACAAAGATGAGTCATCCTTAAATGACTTGCATAATCTACTTAACGATTGGATTGGAAGTGAAAGCAAGTTAGCAATACTTGACCTTAGTGGAGTTCCATTTGAAGTTTTGGATATCGCAATTGGGTTAATTACTAGATTTGTTTATGACAGCATGTTCTGGGGGCGGAATGAGCCTTATACCGGAAAAAATCGTCCGCTCTTGCTTGCTTATGAAGAAGCCCACAGTTATTTAAACAAAAATGATAATAACCGTTATTCAAAAAACGCTGTTGAACGGATTTTCAAAGAAGGCCGTAAGTTTGGTGTTGGCGCTTTGGTCATCTCTCAAAGGCCTTCCGACATTTCAGAAACTATTCTTGCGCAGATTGGAACACTCATAGCATTACGATTAACAAATTCTGGAGATCAGTCGATTGTAAAATCTTCATCACCTGACAATTTAAACAGCTTGATCGATTTTTTACCTTCTTTAAGAATTGGTGAGGCTGTTATTGTTGGTGAATCAATCAAGATTCCTTCTAGAATTAGAGTAAAACTAAATAATCCAAGACCAACAAGTGAAGACCCAAACCTTGTAGAATGCTGGAGTAAAGAACATGAAATTTCTGATGAGAATTACAAATCGGTTGTTACTAAAATAAGAGAACAAAAATTATAGTTTTCAAAAGAGGTGATAAATATGGACAGGAAAAATATTGATTCGTCAATGCTTCGGAGTATTGGCTATGATGCAGACAGTTCGACACTTGAACTAGAATTTAATAGTGGTGCAGTTTGGCAGTATTTTGATTTTCCAGAATCACTTTGGTATGAGTTTGAAGCAGCAGAATCTCAAGGAAAATTTTATCACCAACAAATAAAAAATCAATATTCTGAATCAAGAGTTGGGTGAAATCACATAACGAATAAGGTTAGATTGTGTGAGCGTAGCGAACCACAATCTGAACCGTTTGTTGGACAAGCCCTGTAATGGCACGGCACTTGCTATTAGAAAATATCTTTTTTGAAGGGGGCTTTGTTTAAGCCGGGAGGTTGAAGATTGCCTGGTGATTTAATTTGATATACGTTTTCATAGCTACTTTTCAGGCTAAAAACTGTTTTTCAAGTAAGAACTGGTCATTTTTGAGCGTAAATCTCCATTACCGATAAAATCGGATTTTTTTAATTCAGTATTTTGAGCTTGAGGTTACATAACGAATAATTCTCCCTTTAGTTCGTTGAATTGGCCGCTCGTTGTATTTGCCGGCCTGGTATCATAACACCAATAATTCTCATTTTTGCTCCACAACAAGGGCAGATGATCTTTGCTCTTTGTTTCAATTGTTTGAAAAAATTTATGGGATTAACCTTCAGCAAATATTGTAATAATTTGATTAACTGCTTGCTGCGTGGATGCAGAAATCCATATACTCTCACCCTGCGAAAACCTTTAGGAAGGACATGCTGCATTAACAGCCAAAGGAAACACTCTCCAGTAACGATTCTTGTTTTGACTTTTTTGCTTTTGGAATGGACATACCTGAAAGTTACCATCCCGTTTTCACATTTCAGTATATCTTTCTCTTGAATAACGCCCTTGTACAGATAGTTGCCCAGATAAATTACAGCTTTATTGCCATTGCCCACGCACTTGCAGTCAACAACCCATTTTTCAGGACATTTTTCAGGAATTTGCAGATTACTATCGACCATCATTTTCAGTAATTTTGCTCTAAAAACCTTGGCCAATGCCTTGTGATTGAACAAATACTTACCATCTTTTACCCGCCAGGACCTGGTTTTTTTATTAAGGAGAAAGGGGGACGTTGGTTCTAAAGCATTTTGACAGGAACGAAATTTCTTCTTATACTGTCTTATACTGTATATTGGGACCATGCCAAGACAACCACGCCTGGATACGCCTGAAGCCCTTCACCATGTGATGGCTAGAGGCATTGAAAGAAAAAGAATCTTCAAGAATAGATTCGACAAAGAGGATTTCCTCAAACGGCTG